>Ga0209257_1000237_pt1 | contig 128812 bp, 119 predicted proteins | sample AraplaCvi_mCL_r2_FD_184277 | JGI IMG/M metagenome (GOLD analysis project Ga0209257, IMG submission 184277) | Arabidopsis root microbial communities from North Carolina, USA - plate scrape MF_Cvi_mCL_r2 (SPAdes) (version 2) | ecosystem: Host-associated > Plants > Roots > Endosphere | place... | reverse complement strand
AGCCGCCGGCGAATTCCTCCGACCGCTGGAACTGCGTCGCGATCATGTTCTCCTTCCACGACTTTCCCATCGGCGTCACGTATTGGTACTCGTCGAAGATCGCATCGCCCACCAGCACGACGCGGTAGTCCTTGACCTTATCGATGAGCGCCGGGATCGCCGTCTCGGCGCCCTCGTCGCGCATCTTCTCGAGGAACAGCCTGAGCTCCGGATCGAGCACGTCGAAATGCCGGTTGATGATCGAGGAGGAGGAGAAGGTGATGTCATGGGTGAACAGCACGGTACCGCCGTGGCGCTCCACCATCTCCTGCTCGGCGGTGATCTTGCCGGTGATGTCCTTGGAGGCGTCCTCGTATTCGCCGCCCTTCACATAGACGCTGGGGCGGATGATCTCGAGCGCCGGCTCCGAGGACGAGGCCTGGTTGATGCCGACATAATCGACGCAATTCAGCGAGGCCAGCATCTCGGCGCGCAAGGCTTCGGTGAAGACCGGGCGGCCGGGGCCCTTGTTGACATACTGATCGCCGGTGATGGTGACGATCAGGATGTCGCCCGCACCGCGGCCGACTTCGAGATGGCGGACATGGCCGAGATGCAGCACGTCGAACACGCCGTGGCACTGCACCACCTTGCGCCCTTCGGCCCGCGCCTTGGCGGCGATGGTGCCCAGCTCCTGGAGCGATCGGACCTTATCGGAATTCTGCGCCATGTCGGAGGATTTCAGCTCGCGTTGCGTCCAAGATACTTGAACCAGCCGGCGGTCGCCTTCTCGATCGAGGCCGGGGTCCAGATCGGCGCGTCGCGCCAATAGTCGATATGCTTCAGCATTTCGCCGACACCGTCGGCGAACTTCACCTTTGCCTTCCAATGGAGCTCGCGTTCGATCCGCGTGGTGTCGGCAAAGGTGCAGTCCGGCTCGCCCGGGCGCCGCGGGATGTTGGTGATCGGCCCGCCGAGCAGGCCCACCAGCTCGTTGACGCTATAGGTGCCGCCGGAGCCCACATTGAAGATCTTGCCCGAGACGTCCGAGCTCGCCGCGGTGACGAAGGCGTCCGCGACGTCCGTCACGAAGGTGAAGTCGCGGGTCTGCTTGCCGTCGCCGACCACGGTGAAGGGCTTGCCGGCAAGCTTCTGCGCCAGGAACACGCCGAAGACCGCGCCATACGCGCCCGTGGTCCGGTGCCGCGGCCCATAGACGTTGAACAGACGCAGCGAGACGACCGGCAGGCCATAGACCTGCGCCCAATGCATCGCATATTGCTCGCCGACATACTTGGTCAGTGCATAAGGATATTGCGGCCGCGCCGGCGCATCCTCCGGCGTCGGATAGGTGTCGGGAATGCCGTAGCAGGAGGAGGAGGCGGTGTAGATGAACCGCTTCACACCCGCCGCACGCGCCGCCTCCAGCACGCACATGGTGCCGTCCACGTTGGTGCGGTGATATTCGACCGGATCCTCAATCGAAGGGACGATGTCGGCGCGGGCGGCGAGGTGGAACACCCATTCCGCGCCCACCAGCAATTCCCGCATCCGCGGGGCATCGGCGACATCCGCCTCGATGACGGTCAGCCGCGGGTTCCGGGCGATCGGCTCGAGGTTGATCGGCCGCCCGGTGTGGAAATTGTCCAGCACCGTGACGTCGTGCCCGTCATTCAACAGACGTTCGGTGAGATGGCTGCCGATAAAACCAGCGCCGCCGGTGACCACGCACTTCATGTTGACCCCATGGCTCCGGCGCATCGAGCCCGGATCCCTGGTGCCGCGCGGGGGCGGTCTGGTTCCCGTTATGCTGGATATCGCGGAAGCAAATCCGTGTGTTCGCCGTGACAGTTCGCGGATATTGGGCTATATGTCAAGTCGCCGTTCCGGCGCAGGGAGATGCTTGTTAAGGCATTCTTCCACAAAGAAAATCCCGATCCACCGGATCGACTCGAAAGCGCCCCGATGGCCTATCTCGATTTCGTCAGCAGCCTCCACAACAGCACCAAACGCGACTATCGCCAGCGCGTGCTGGACTACGACAAGGCCGAATGCGCCATAGTGGCCAAGCAGTACGGCAAGGACTATTGGGATGGCGACCGGCGCTACGGCTATGGCGGCTACCGTTATGACGGCCGCTGGTTTCCGGTTGCAGAGAAGATCGCCAAGCATTACGGGCTGAAGCCCGGCCAGCGCGTGCTCGATATCGGCTGCGGCAAAGGGTATCTGCTCCATGAGCTGACCCGCGCGGTTCCGGGTATCGAAATCGCCGGTATCGATATTTCGCGCTATGCGATCGAGAACGCCAAGGAGGAAGTCCGGCCGTTCCTGCAGGTCGGCAGCGCCGACAAACTGCCCTTTCCGAACAAGCATTTCGATCTGGTGGTCTCGTTAACCACTTTCCACAATCTCAAGATCGATGCGCTGTTCGCCGCTCTGGCCGAGGCCGAGCGGGTCGGCCGTGGCGGCAAGTACATCATGATCGAGTCATATCGGAATGAGCGGGAGAAGGTGAACCTGCTCTACTGGCAATTGACCTGCGAGTCCTTCTATAGTCCGGAGGAATGGCAATGGCTGATGACCAAGGCCGGCTACACCGGAGACTATGGGTGCATCTACTTTGAATAAGCTCGATCGACCGCATGCAGCGACCGCCGTTTCCAACGCGGATCAAAGCTTCCTCGATGACTATTTCGGCCGTCTCCTGCGGCATGTCGGGCCGAATGCCGAGCTGTTCGAGCTGATCGCGCAAACCCGCGACCTGCTGCTCTCCGTGCGGGAGAAGGGCGGCAAGGCGGTCATTGTCGGCAATGGCGGCTCCTCGGGCATCGCCTCCCACTTGGCAATCGATCTCGCCAAGAACGGCAAGGTGCCGGCGATCTGCTTCGGCGACGCGGCGCAGATTACCTGCCTCGCCAACGACTACGGATTCGAGAACTGGCTCGCCGCCGCGATCCGTATGAACGCCAAGCCGGGCGATGCGCTGGTCGCGATCTCCTCCTCGGGCAAGTCCAAGAACATCCTGAACGGCGTCGCCGCCGCCCGCGAGGTCGGGATGTCGGTGGTGACCCTCTCCGGCTTCGGCGCGGACAATCCGCTGCGCCAGCTTGGCGACATCAATTTCTGGATCGACAGCAAGGCCTATAACATCGTCGAGACCGCGCATCAGTTCTGGATGATGAGCGTCATCGACCTCATCATCGGCCGCGCGGAATATTCCTCGAACTGATCGCTACAGCGCCGGGACCGGCTGGTCCGCCACGGCGAACTGCACCCGCAGGATATCTTCCAGCCGCGCGACATCGGCCGTCGTGGCGCAGCTCAACGCCTCGACCGCGAAATGCATCGAAGTGCCGCTCTGCAGCACACGCTCGAAGATCGCCGCCCGCCGCTCGCGCGCACGGGGCAGCATGAACAGCGAATAGGCCACGATCCCTTCGAGGCTCGGCAGCTCGTCCAGCACCTGCTCCAGCATCAGGTAGCAGGAGGGATAGACATACTCGGTGGCGCTCAGCAGGTAGTGCATGCCGCGCTGGCTGCAGTAATCGCGCAGGACCAGGTTCTGGACGTGCTGCGGGGCGCGGCTGCCCATGATGGGCCGCGATGCGACATAACCCCGGTATCCGAAGCGCGTCGCCATGGCTATTCGCTGAAGCTCCCCGGCGCCTGGTAGTCGAGGCCGATCCGGCTTGCGGCGCGCAGCGTAATGGGCTCGAAGAACTCGCCGAGCTTCTTGTCGGCATAGGGCGTGAAGACGCCCTTGAAGCGGCAGTTCATCGACCAGCGCGCATCGGCTTCGGCATTGACCCGATTGCCGTGCGGCAGGTTCTGATTGAACAGCAGGAAGTTGCCGTAGGGGATGTCGAGCCAGACCACGTCGCGCTCGATGTCGCGGAAGATGTCCTCGGCGCTGCGTCCGGAAAAAGCCGCGAGGTTGCGCTGGATCTCGGAAGCGCCCTTGGGCGGCAGCAGGTACATGCTCTTGGTGCGATAGCAATCGACCAGCGGGATCCAGAGCACGACCTCGAACGGTGAATCGCCCGACCAGGTGTCGGAATGCACCGGCAGCAGCGAGCTGGTGTCGCCGGACAGCTGGATCGAGAGGTTGATCCGCCGCTGCATGCAAAGCTCGTTGCCGACGATGCATTGCACAGCGGCGCGGGCGACGGCGAAATAGGCCGGACGCAGCCAGGGCTCGGCATTCATGCCCTTGATGACCGCGAGGCGAAAGTCATTGAGCTTCGACGGCTGGACGCGATCGCCGATCCGGTTCAGGAAGGCGTCGGGATCTTCGGGCGCCGGCAGATCGAGCGCCTTGGCGGCGATGCCGGCGATCAACGCGCGGATCCGGTCGAGCGCCGCGCGATCCTCCGCCGCGCCGATCACGTAGCCGTCCTTCAGGAAGGCCGCGTTGCGCGCCGCGTCGGCGGCGTCGAAGAAGCCGGTGCCGATGTCCCTATCCGCCATGGCCCGCCTTCTTCGGCGCGACCGCAGCAACGTTGGCACCTTTGAGCGCCGCGCGAATGCTGTCGGCGACCTGCTGCGGCTGCAAGCCATTCAGGCCCATGACATGGTCCTGGCTGCCATAGCCGGTCGGGAAGGCATCGGCGAGGCCGAGGCGCAGCAGGCGCGGCCCACCGCCCCGCTCGGCCAGCAGCTCGGCGACGGCGCTGCCCAATCCGCCGATCACGGTGTGCTCCTCGGCGCTAACGACGAGGTTGGTGCCGCGGATCGCGCGCAGGATGGCCGCTTCGTCCAGCGGCTTCACCGTGTGCATGTGGAGCACGCTGCAGGCGATGCCTTCCGCCGCCAGAATCTCCGCCGCCTTCAAAGCGCGGGTGGTCATGACGCCGGTCGAGACGATGGCGACATCGTCGCCTGGGCGCATCTCGATCGCCTTGCCGATGGCGAAGCCACGCTCGGCGGTGGAGACGATCGGGTCGCCGCCCTTGGCGATCCGCACATAGAGCGGGCCCTTCCAGTCGAGGCTCGCATCCATCAGATCCTTCATCTCGCGGGCATCGACCGGCGCGCAGATCGTCATATGCGGCAGTGCGCGCAGCAGCGCCATGTCCTCGAAGGCGAGATGGGTCGGCCCGAGCGGCGCATAGACCACGCCGCCGCCATTGGCGATCAGGCGGATCGGCAGGTTCTCATGGCAGACGTCGATCGCGATCTGGTCGAAGCAGCGGCGGGTGAGGAAGGTCGCGATCGTATTGACGTAGGGGATGTAGCCGTCCATGGCGAGGCCGGCGGCCATGCCGATGACATTGGCCTCGCTGACGCCTTCCATGAAGAAGCGCTCCGGCATCTCCTGCTGCATCTGCTTCAGGAGGCCGGGCGAGAGATCGGAGCCGATGAACACGACGCGCGGATCGCGCTTCGCCAGCTCGTAGATGTGGTTGATCGCGGTCTGCCGCATGTCAGTACTGCCTCAAGCCTTCGCGCATCAGACGGACGTCCTCGGCGCCGATCTTCGCCTTGTGGTGCCAGCTCGCATTGTGCTCGGCGACCTTGAGGCCCTTGCCCTTCACGGTGTGACAGATCAGCAGGCTGGGCTTGCCGGCTTCGAACGGAATCCGCTGCAGGGATTCACCGAGCGCTTCGACGTCATGGCCATCGACTTCCTTCACCGCGAAGCCGAACGCCCGCCACTTGTCGGCCAAAGGCTCGAGATCGAGCACGTCCTTCACCGGGCCATAGGATTGCAGCTTGTTGTAATCGACCAGGCCGACCAGGTTCTCGAGCTTGTGCTTCGATGCGCAGAGGGCCGCTTCCCAGACCGAGCCCTCGTCGAGCTCGCCGTCGCCCATGATGACGAAAACACGGCTCTGCCGCTTCTGCATCCGCGCCGCCAGCGCGAGGCCGATGCCGATCGAAAGCCCGTGACCCAGCGATCCCGTCGAAGCCTCGACGCCCGGCACATGGCCGCGTTCCGGATGGCCACCCAGCATCGCGCCGGGCTTGCATTGCTCGGCGAGCTCCGACAGCGGGAAGAAGCCCTTGTCGGCCAGCACGGCATACCAGGTCAGGCAACCATGGCCCTTGGAGAGGATGCAGCGGTCGCGGTTCGGGTCCTGTGGTGCCTTGGGGTCGATCCGGAGCACCTCGTCGTAGAGCACCCGCAGGATTTCCACGAGCGAGAGCGACGAGCCGACATGGCCCCGCGCGCCGCCTTCGAGGGCGTCGATTACCAGGTTGCGCAGATAGCGCGATCTCTCATCCATGCGACGCCGCCCCCTCCCATGCGGGCATCCATGACTCGGGGTCGAACTGCCCCGGGTCAAATCGGGCTGGAGTGTCCACCATTCGGGAAGCTGCCCGCAAGTAGGCTCGGGCCCGGTCCAATTGCCGCAGTTTCGCGACCTGCCAGTCGCTTTCCGCGAGCCGGCCGCCGGCCGCGAACAGCCGTTTCTGCCAGCGCTCCGGCAGGAACTCGTTGAGCAGGATCAGGCACCACCGGAGGCCGTAAAGCGGATGCTGCGCCGCCAGCCGGTCGGCGAAGCCCTCCACATCGCGATAGCGGGCGAGGGCGGCATCGAGGTAGGCCGACCGCTCGAAGTCAGAAAGCTGCATCCCCGGATGCCAGAGGAAATCCGAGGTCAGCTTCACCGCGTCGTCCCAGCCGGCATATTCGAAATCGACGAACTGCAACCCGCCGTCCGGGGCGCGCAGCGCGTTGTGATAACCGAAATCCGAGGGCGAGAAATCCCGCGCCGTCTCCGGCAATGAGCCGTCGGCCTGCGCCGCGACGGCGCGCGTCCTTGCATCAGCGAGCACCGGCGCCAGGTCCTGATTTAGAAACGTCTGGAGTGTGGGATCCGCGATCGCCTGCAGCCGCGCCACGCGTTCATCGATCTGCCGCAGCAGCTCTGCGGTCGAGAGACAGGCTTCCTGCGCCAGCCAGCATTCCGCCGGCCAAGGCCGCGCGGCGTGCAGGACGTCGAGGAAACGGTTGACCGCGCCGATCATGGCTTCGCGTTCCACCGCGGGGATGGCCGAGGCCAGTTTCGCGCCGTCCATCCAGTCAAAGACCGCGAAAGCGTGCCCGGCATCGACGCTGCGCACCGCGGGCACCGTCGTGACGCCGCAGGAATGCAGCCATTGCAGACTCTTGGTCTCGCGCGCCAAGCGCTGCAGATGGCTGCCATCCGGCACCGCATGATAGGCCTTGACCGCCACGGGACCCGCAGCGGTTTCGCCGCGATAGATCCGGTTGTTGCCGCCGCCCCGCACCAGCGCGAAGTCGCGCAGCGTCTCGCCCAGGCTGGCGCCGACCAGCGCCGCCAATGCATCCGTCGCGGTCTCAGCCATGGGACCGCAAGGCCGCGGGCGCTTCCAGGCGCGCGCCGAACTCCGTCCAGCTCCGTACGATCTCGAAGCGGCCTTGCGGCGAACGCGCGGGGTCGAGCACCAGCAGATAGGGCGCGACCTCGGCCGGGAAGTCCGGCTCTTCGAAGACTTCGACGAGATCGTCGATGAATCCGACGCAGCCGAGTGCACGGATGCGCGCAATCTTGGCTGTGCGCGTGGCCTCGAAGAAGACATCCGCCCTGTCGACCGGCCCGCCGGCCTCGGTCAGCAGGCCACTCGTCTCCAGCCAGGTCCAGGCCGCCGAGCGCAAATCAACGTTGGGATCGGCGGCCGCGAACCGTGTCTTATGGCTGACGATGGAGATCTGCCATCCCGCGCGGCGCAGCCCTTTGAGCGCATCGCGCGCGCCCGGCGCCATCTCGGCGGCGGCCATGCGCGGGCCATAGACCTCGGCCTGCAAGGCGGTCCATTGCCGCTCGCCGCCGTCGCGGGCGCGGATCGCGCTGCGCACCGCATCTTTGTCGCCGCGAAAATCGCGCGGCAACAGGCCGCGTTCGATACCGCAATTCCGGAAGACGAGATCGTAGAGGACGAGCGTGTTGTCGAAATCGATGCCGATGCGGCGATCGCTCATTGCAGGTGGATTTCCTGCATCAGCTTGATGTTGTAGTAGCGCGAGTCGTTCATCGGATCGGGAATGAGACCGGCCGCGAAGGCCTTCTTGAGATCGGAAACCGCATCGATGATCGAATGGGTCGGCTTGAAGCCGAGCTCGCGGGCGATCTTCTGCGACGAGATGTGATAGGAGCGGAGGTCGTTGGTGCTGGTGACCTCGATGCCGACATTGCCGCCGACCGTGTCGCGCACTTGCTCGGCGATCTGCATGATCGAGAAATTGTCGTAACCGGCGTTGTAGACCTTGCCGTCGATCTGCGCGTCCTCGTATTGCAGCGTGTTCAGATAGAGCTGCACCATGTCGTCGATATGGATGTTGGGGCGCTTCTGGCTGCCGCCGAACACCTTGATCTTGCCGTTGTTGATGGCATGGTTGGTGAGGATGTTGACCGAGAGGTCGAGCCGCAACCGCGGGGCATAACCGCAGACCGTCGCAGGCCGGATCGTGAGCGTGGTGAAGCCGGGCGCACGCTCCTCGTCCAGCACGTCCTCGCACATCGCCTTGAATTTCGAATAATCGGTCAGCGGCTGGAGGGCGAGGTCCTCGGTCACATTGTCCTCGTCCTTCACGCCATAGACCGAGGAGGAGGAGGCATAGATGAACCGGTTGACGCCGGCATCCTTCGCGGCGCGCACCAGCGGCCGGAAGCAGTCGTAGTTGATCGACTTGCCGAGCTCCGGGTTGAGGTCGAAGGAGGGGTCGTTGGAGATGCAGGCGAGGTGGATGACCGTATCGCAGCCCTTGAGTGCTTTCGCGACATCGGCCGGGTTCCGGAGATCGCCCTTCACCTCGGTGAGGTTCGAGCGGTCCGGCAGGTTCTTGAAGATGTCGCCATAGATATAAAGGTCGAGCACCGTGACCTTGTGCCCGGCCGCCAGCAGCTGCGGGATCAGTCGGCTGCCGACATAGCCGGCGCCGCCGGTGACCAACACGTTCCGCTTCTGAGCCGCCATGCTTCGCTCTCAACCCTTGGCTTGATGCAAGATGGCGCTTCTCTACCCAGGACGGCCCCGGTTTGCAAGCAAACGGCACCCGCCTGGATCCGTCGCTCTGCGGGTGCTGTTTCCGACGATCGGTCGCGTTGGCGCGGCAATTGGATATTATATATTGGATACAATCATCTAGAGTTCGAAGTGCAGGAGTTCCGAAAGCACGAGGCCGGCCGCACCGCGGAGTGCGGCTTCGTCGGCGAGGTCGCCGAGCACCAGCTCGATTTCGCCCCCGGGGCGCGACGGCACGAGCCTGCGCACATGTTCCGCGATCGCCTCCAGCAGCGGCTGGCCGCCGCCGACCACGTCGCCATGTATGACGATATAGCCGGGGGCCATGGTCTGCTGGAGGTTGGCGATGCCGATCGCGATATTCCGCGCATAGCGATCGAGCAGGGCGACGGCCTTGGGTGCCGATGCGGCGGCAAGTTCGACCAGGCGCCGCGAATCCAGGTTCTCGGGGGACGGCAGGCCGGAGGCAGCGGCTTCGCGGCGCAGCCAGCCCAGGGTGGCGATGGTCTCCCAGCAGCCGCGGCGCCCACAGCGGCATTCGGCGCCGTCCACCTGGACGAAGGTGTGGCCGAGCTCGCCGCCGGCGCCGCCCGGGCCGCGATAGAGATGGTCGTCCAGCAGCAGCGCGCCGCCGAGCACCTCGCCGGTATAGATGACGGCGAACCGCCGCCGGCCGCGTCCGAGCCCAAACCAGCGGTCGCCGACCAGCAGCGCGCGCGGATGATGATCGACGCAAGCCGGCAGCCCGAAGCGCTTGGTCAGCTCCGGGCCGATGGGAAATCCATCGAGCATCGGCGCGAGATTGACGGTCACGATCGCGCCGTGATCGGTGTCCACCATGCCCGCCGCGGCGACTCCGATACCGAGGGGCTTGCGGGCATTTCCAGCCAGGGTCTTGGTCATGCAGCGGGCGAGCAGGTCCATGATTCGCTCGACGCTGCAGCCGTTCGCGGGAAAGCGGGCCGTGCTCTCCGCCGCAATCGCTCCGCTCAGGGAGACCAGCGCGGTATGAACGGCATCGTGCATGAGTTGCACCGCACAGATCGGCGGGGCGTCGTCCGAGAACCAAAGCGGCTTCGCCGGCTTGCCGCCGCCTTCGCTCGGCCGCAAGGGATCGCCCTCGGCCAGCAGGCCCTGATCGAGCAGCGGCTGGATGATGCCGCTGATCGTCGCGCGGTTTACGCCGACATGCCGCGCCAGTTCGGCGCGGCTGGTCGGGCCGAGATCGAACAGCAGCTTCAGCACGCGCCCCCTGTTGGCCGAGCCGATCGCCGCCGAGGAGATCAGCTTGCGCTTGTTCCGCTCGGGACGCGGCGTCGCGTCGAACGGCCGGCCGCGCGCCGCGCGGACCGCCGCGCCTCGGGCCATGTTTCCGGTGCTGGATTTCATTCCGTCGCTCACATTCCGCCGCCGCAGCTTGCCGCGGCTGGCCGGTCCCTTGATGCATTGATGCGCGAAGCCTCGGCGAATGGAAGCGCACGCTTTGCAAAACTTGACCGCCTAGTTTGTATGTGTAAACCTCAAACATAACTGGAATCCAGCGATAAAACCGGTCGTCGCTTCATGCGCGGCCGCGCCGACCAGCCACACTGCTTGCATCGTTGTTTCGCGGGGAGTCTTCGCTTGCGCTATGTCGGCAAGACCGTGGTGGTGACCGGAGCCGGGCAGGGGATCGGTCGCGTGATCGCCGAGCACTTGGCTCGTGAAGGGGCGAGGATCGGCATCCTCGATCGCGATGCGGCGGCGGGTGAAGCGACCCGCGCGCATCTCCAAGCCGAGCGCTTTTCCGCGGCGCTCGCCGTCGTCGATCTCACCAACCCCGATGCGACCAGTGCCGCGGTCGCGCAGCTCACCGAGGCGCTCGGCGCGATCGACGTGCTGGTGAACAATGCCGCCTACAGCGCGCTCGGCCGGTTGAGGGACGCGACGCCGCAAATCTGGGCCGACGAGGTCGCGGTCAATCTCAACGGTACGTTCAACGCCTGCCACGCGGTCCTCGATGGAATGGTTTCCCGCGGCCGCGGCGCCATCGTCAACATCAGCTCGGTCAACGCGCTGCGCTATTTCGGCAACCCGGCCTACAGCGCGGCCAAGGCGGGGATCCTCAACCTCACGCTGGCCATCGCCGCCGAATACGGCCGCGATGGGATCCGTTGCAATGCGGTCTGTCCCGGCTCGGTCCGGACCGATGCCGTTGCCTGGCGCCGGCGGCTGGAACGCGATCCGCAGGTCTTCGAGCGCCTGGCGCGCTGGTATCCGCTCGGCCGCGTCGCCGAGCCGGAGGACGTTGCCAAGGCCGTCGCCTTCCTCGGCTCCGACGACGCGTCCTATATCTCGGGCGCGCTGCTGCCGGTCGATGGCGGCCTGCTGGCCAGCATGACGCCCATGGTCGATGACCTCGAGCCGTGATGCGCCGCGCGCATCGCCCGTCCCGTGAGTGTCATACTCTTGACGGCCTAGTTTGTATGTGAGAGCATCAAACTAATAAGCCGAGACCTCAAGAGACCGGCTGCCGGGCGATCATCCTCGGATGGCTTCCCCGGGCCGGAAAACAACGGTAGGCAACGACGGGGAGTAAGATGTCAGTGAAAAAGACTGGCCTGGTGACCAGGCGGAATCTCCTGCAGGCGAGCGCGGCCGCGGCGGCTGTGTCGGCGTTCAACGTGCGACCGGTCAGGGCGGCCGGAACGGTGCGCGTCTTATCGGTGGAAGACCCCTTCTTCTTCTCCTTGAAGGCCATGCTGCCCGACTTCGAGAAGGAGACCGGCCTGAAGGTCGAGCTCGAGAGCCTTTCCTATGACGCGCTGCAGGCTCGGCTGGTTTCGTCCTTCGTGGCGAAGACCTCGGACGCCGATGTCATCACCGTCGACCAGATGTGGTCGGGCCAGTACCTCGACAACGGTTGGGTCACGCCGCTCAACGACTTCATCAAGAACGACAAGACGATCGACTTCGACGACTTCATCCCGCAGGTACTTCATTCTTCGAACGTCTGGAAAGGCAAGCTGGTCTCCCTGCCGATCGCGGCCTATGCGCAGGGCGTCGTTTACCGCAAGGACCTGTTCGAGCAGTTCGGGATCAAGGCGCCGCCGCAAAAGACCGACGAGGCCTGGACCTGGGACGAATATCTGAAGACGCTCTCGGCGCTTTCCGGCAAGACGGTGGAGGGCAAGCCGCTGTTCCCGACGGTGGTCTGCGGCTCGCAGCCGACGCCGATCGTTCACATGTTCACGCAGATCGCCGCGAGCCACGGCGCGCGCTGGTTCAAGTCCTTCCCGGAAGCGCCCTGGGACTTCGAGCCGCAGCTCACGTCCGACGCCTGGATGAAGTCGGTGAAGCTCTACCAGGATCTCTACAAGCTCTCGCCGCCCGAAGCGATCAACTACGTCTGGTTCGATGCCGGCACGCGCTTCTCGACCGGCGATATCGGCATGTTCTACTGGTGGACGCCCTATTTCTATCTGGTGAAGAACAGCGGCTACATGACCGGGAAGAAGTCGGCGGTGATGGACAAGTTCGCCGTCGGCGCGCTGCCCAAGGCCGCCGGCGTCGATCAGACCATCAGTCTCGGCGGCTGGAGTCTCGGGATCCCGTCCAGCTCCGCGAACCAGGAGAATGGCTGGAAGTTCCTGAATTGGGCCACCTCGGCCGCCACCCAGAAGAAGATGGCGCTCTGGCCGGATCTCAATTTCCAGTTCTCCGACTTCGCGCGGCGCTCGCTCTACAAGGATGCGGAGGTCAAGAAGGTCTATCCCTATCTCGACGTGCAGCTGGCGATGATGGAGCAGGGCAACGGCAAGATCTCGCGGCCGCCGGTGCCTGGCTACACGGCCTTGGAAGGCGTGCTGGGTCTCCAGCTCAACCAGTTTCTCTCCGGCAGCGGAGAGGTGCAGGCCGGGCTCAATCAGTGCAACGAGATCTTCAAGAACGTGCTGGCGGCCAATTTCATGCGGCCATACAAGCAGCAGAGCTACGATGACAGCCTGCCGGCCACACAGGCTCTGATCAAGTCCCTGTCCTGACCGCGCAGAACGGGCGTGCTCCAGGCTTCAGCTCCCTGGGAGCACGCCCGCTTCTCGCCTTCCATTCCCGCATCGGCGTAGCATGACTCGCTGCTTTCTTTTCGAAGGCCCGGACCCGGCATGAGTGAAGCGCAGTTCATCTGCAGCAGGCGGCGCGCGCCGGATTGGCGCCGGCTGCTGCCGTTCCTGCTGATCGCTCCGTCGGTGATCATGCTGCTGCTGCTGATCGCCTATCCGCTGGTCTTCGCGCTCCGTAACAGCTTCTATTTCTGGAACCTGCAGGCCTCGCCCGATCCGCTGGTCTTCGTGGGCGTCGATAACTATCGGCAAATCCTGAGCAGCTTCGACTTCACGGCGAGCCTGCGAAACACCTTCATCCTCGCCTTTGCCGGAACCGCCATCGAGTTCTGCCTGGGGCTTGCCATCGCGTTGCTGCTGAGCACGGCGCTGCCCGGCATGAGCGTCGCGCGGGCGCTTCTCATTCTGCCGACGACCATCGCGCCGATCGTCGTCGGCTTCCTGTTCCGCTATCTCTACGATCCCGGAGCCGGGCTCATCCCTTGGACATTGCGCTCGATGTTCTTGCCGGTGCCCGACCAAGGCCTGCTCGGCAGCCAGGTCACCGCCCTGGCCAGCGTTCTTCTCAGTGATATCTGGCAATGGACGCCGTTCTTCGCGATCGTGCTCTATGCCGGCCTGCTTTCCGTGCCAGCGGAGATCGTGGAGGCGGCCAAGCTCGACCGGGCAAGCGCCTGGGCGATGCTGTTCCGCATCAAGCTGCCACTGATCCGCCGCACCGCCTCGGTCGTCCTGATGCTCCGGTTCATGCAGCTCTTCAACACGTTCGATCCGGTCCTCGTGCTGACGCGGGGCGGGCCAGGAACGGCGTCGCGCACCCTCGGCTATTCGCTCTATGAGCTCGGGCTCATGCAATTCAACATTGGCCTGGCCAGTGCGATGACGTGGATCGTGGTGATCATCGTGAACGCACTGATCGGCCTCTATGTATTCTTCGCCTTCCGCAAGGAGGATTGGTGATGTCCCTCCGGCGCCTCGGGCGAAGCACGCTGCTCTATCTTCTCCTGCTGCTCGTGCTGGTGTTCTTCATCTGCCCGATCCTCTGGTTCATCGCGCTGGCGATCCGGCCGCCCGAGACGGCCTTCGCCTCGCCGCCGCAATTCACCTTCGCGCCGACCCTGGACGCGTTCCGCCACATTCTCATCGATCCCGGCGCGAATGCACCGCAGCTGCTCAACAGCATCATCGTCGCCGGCTGCACCGTCCTGCTCAATCTGCCCTTCGCTGTGCCCGCCGCCTATGCCCTGTCGCGGTTCAAGTTCCGCGGCAAGAAGAACCTGATGCTGTGGTATCTCGGCCTGCTGATGGCGCCGCCGGTCGCCTTCCTCATCCCGTATTTCGTCCTGGTGACGCGGATCGGCCTTTCCGGGACGTACCTGGCCATGGTCCTGGTCATGCAGACGCTGACCATCCCGTTCTCCGTCTGGCTGATGAAGAGTTTCATCGACGAAGTGCCGCTCGAGCTGGAAGAAGCGGCGCGGGTGGACGGTGCGCGCTGGTACACGGTGATGCTGCGGATCACGCTGCCGATCGTGCGTCCGGGTATCATCGTGACGTCGATGTTCTCCTTCGTCTTCGCCTGGAACAACGCCGCATTCCCGCTGGTGCTGAGCTCCCGGGCGACCGCGACGCTTCCGATCGGGACGCTCGGCTATTTCGCGACCTCGGGCGTCACCTGGAACTACATTGCGGCCGCGGCCGTGCTCGCGATGGTGCCGCCCATGATCATCTTCCTTGTATTCGACCGCTATGTCGTCCGCGGGCTGACCTTCGGGTCGGTGAAGGGATGAGCTCAGGAGTATGGAATCCATGAAGCAATTCGGAGTTGGAGTCGTCGGCGCCGGGCTGTGGGGCCAGAACCACGCACGGGTCTTCGCAACCTTGCCGCAAACTGCGGTGGTCGCGGTCTGCGACGTCTCGAACGAGCGTGCGCAGGCGATGCAGAAGAGCACCGGCGCGAAGAATGCCTATACCCGGTTCGAAGATCTTATCGCCGACGAGAAGGTCGAGATCGTCTCGGTGGCGACGCCGGACTTTGCGCATACGCCGATCATTCTGGCCGCACTGGCCGCCGGCAAGCATGTGCTCAGCGAGAAGCCCTTGGCAACGACGCTGGAGGAGGCGGATGCCGTCGCGGCGGCGGCCGCGAAGTCGAAGGGCAAGCTGATGATCGACTTCCACAACCGCGTCAACCCGGCCATCGTGCAGGTGCGCGAGGCGGTCGCCTCCGGCGAGATCGGCCGGCCGGTGCACGGCTATGCCCGCCTCAGCAACACCACCTTCGTGCCGCTGGAGATGCTGAGCTGGGCCGCGAAGTCGTCGGCGCTCTGGTTCCTTGGCAGCCATGTGGTCGACGCCCTGCGATTCGTGCTCGGCGATGAAGTCGAGCGCGTTTATGCCGTGGCCCGCGAGGGCGCCCTGGCGGCGCGCGGTGTCCCGACCAAGGACGTCCATCTCTCGACTTTGGAGTTCTCCAAAGGCACGGTGATCACCATGGAGAACAGCTGGTTGCTTTCGCCGGACAATCCCATGGTGTTCGATTTCAAGATGGAACTGGTCGGCGACCGCGGCCAGATCCAGGCCGATCCGTCCCATAACGGTGCAGTTCGCCGCATGACCGGCGGCGGCATGAAATACGGAGAATTGCTGGGCATCGCACCGACGAGCCCCACCCGTATCGGCGGCTTCGTGCTGGAATCCATCGCCCGGTTCGTCGATGCCATCGCAACGGATGCGCCGCTGCTGGCCGACGTCAACGACGGCGTGGTGAATACGCGCGTGCTGGCCGCAATCGAGCGCTCCGTCGCCACCGGTCAGCCGGTTTCGGTCTAACCAGGAAGCGGGGAGACAGCATGGCTTCGCTTGCTTTCGACGGCATCCGCAAGACCTACCCGGACGGAACGGTGGCCGTCAGCAATGTCTCCCTCGCCTTGGCGGACGGCGAATCGGTCGTGCTGGTGGGACCGTCGGGCTGTGGGAAGTCGACGCTCCTGCGCGTGGCGGCCGGACTGGAGCGGCCGGATGCCGGGCGCCTGCTGATCGGCGGCAAGGACGTGACCGACAGCCAGCCCGGCGATCGCGACGTCGCGATGGTCTTTCAGAACTACGCGCTCTATCCGCACATGACGGTCTACGAGAACATGGCCTTCGGACTGCAGCAGCGGCGCACGCCAAAGGCGGAGATCGAGCGCCTGGTCAACGACGCCGCAAGGATGCTCGATCTCACCCGATACCTGCAGCGCAAGCCCGGCATGCTGTCGGGCGGACAGCGGCAGCGCGTCGCCATGGGGAGGGCCATCGTCCGCCATCCCGCAGTCTATCTGATGGACGAGCCGCTCTCGAACCTCGACGCCAAGCTGCGGGTTCAGATGCGGGCGGAGCTCAAGCTGCTGAACAAGCGGCTCGGCGTCACCACGCTTTACGTGACCCATGACCAGGTCGAGGCGATGACCATGGGCGACCGCGTCGCCATCCTGAAGCCGGTCGCCGGGGCTACGGAATCGAATCTGCAGCAGATCGATACGCCGCAGGCGCTATACGAGCGCCCGGTCAATATGTTCGTTGCCGGCTTCATCGGCAGTCCGGCGATGAACTTCCTGAGGGCGAAGGTGTTGGAGGGCGCCGGCGGGCCGGTCGTTGATATCGCGGAGAGCGGCATCCGCTTCGCCATTCCGGAAAGGGAGGAGCGAGCGCGCCGCGCCTTGCATGGCGGGGCCGGGCGCGAACTCATCCTGGGCATCAGGCCGGAGGCATTCGCGGTCGTTTCTCCGGCTGAGGCCATAGTCCAGGCCGAGATCCTGGTCCATGAGGCGCTGGGCGCCGACAGCTATGTGTTTTTCGATCTGGTGACGCCGCCGGTCGTCGTCGACGCGCCGCTCATCGCGGCCGATACAGCCGGCGAGAATCGTGCAAGGATTGCGGCACGGATCTCACCGGCCCTGGTGCCGCCGCGAGGGCAACGCCTGCCGCTCGCCTTCGACTTCGACAAGCTGCATTGGTTCGACCCGGACACCGGCTCGGCGCTCTCGCTGTAGAGCCGGCCATAGGCAGCTTCGCGCCGCCTTCTCCAATCAGAATCGAGATTTATGGAGTGAAGCCAAGGTTCGCCCTTCAACATTCCCCTCGCCCCGTTTACCTTGAGGGCACGAGAGTGACCTCACGAGTCATCGGATGCGATGGAATTGGGACGAACTTTCTTTTCTGCAGTGACAGGACCCTGGTACCGGGCGGGGCTCTTAGCCCTGATCAGCGTCTTTCCTGCGCAAGCTGCCGTGGCCGATCAATGCATCCAGCCTGACGAACTCAAGATCCAGACCCTCGACCGGTCTTTCGTGCAGGAGCGGTTTCTCGCGGGCATGGCAGCCCCGCTGCGTTCCGAAGGCCGGTTGCAGGTCGTGCCGGACAAGATCACCTGGCACATGACCAAGCCGTTCGACGTCGCGACGGTTCTCACCCCGACTTCCATAACCCAGTCGGTCGATGGCGGTCCGCCGCAGCCGACCGGGCCCGACGGCTCGGACCTGAGCGCATCGATCGCGCGTATCTTCGGAAGCCTGCTGCAGGGCCGATGGTCCGAGCTGCAGTCGGTGTTTCAGGTCGCGCGTGACCCGGTTCCCACGGGCGCTCCTTGGTCCGTAAGCCTTGCGCCGATCGACCCGCAGATGCAGAAGATCCTGGGAAAGATCGAGGTGCTCGGCTGCACCGATATCTCCACCATTAGGATAGATCACCAGAACGGTGATCATGACGTCATCACGTTCGCCCCGGCCGGCGCGCCGGCACCATGAGACGTGACACGCGTGCCGTTGCGCTCATCATTCTCGTGATCATCGGGGCTTCGGTGTTCCTGGCGGCCAGGTTTCACCAGCGGAATCCGATCGACACCGACATCCTCTCGCTGCTGCCGGCCGACCGCAGCACGCCCGTGCTGGCTGATGCGCTCGCCCGGTTGAACGCCGTTGCGGCCAATCGGATCGTGCTGCTGGTGGAAGGCGGAGATCCGGCGAAGCGCGCCGAAGCCATTGCCGATCTCACGAAATCGCTCGAGCAATCCGGCATCTTCAAGTCCAATTCGGCGGACGGGCGCGCAATCTGGGACTGGGTCTTTTCCCACCGGACCGCATTGCTCTGCCCGAAAGACAAGGCATTGCTTGAAGCAGGCCACGGCGATCGCATCGCGCAGGATGCGCTGCGACAATGGTACACGCCATTCGGTCTCTCCAACTCCTCTTTGCTCGCATCGGATCCGATGCTGCTGACGCCGCGGCTGATGCAGTGCCTGCTCGGCTCCGCCGCGACGCTGCAATGGAACGGGGCCGCATCGCTGGTCTCGGGCAGCATCACGCCTTCCGTCTTCCGAACGGATGTACAGGATCGGCTCGCCGCGGTGATCGCGGATTGGGAGGCGCGCTGGTCGCCGTCCGGACTGAGCCTGCTTCGCGCTGGTGCCGTATTTCACGCTGCCTACGCCGCCGAGAGCGCGCGATGGCAGATGTCGATCATCAGCCTCGTGACCGTGGGCCTCATCCTCCTGATCTACTATCTCGTCTTCGGCACGGCCCGGCCTGCCTTGATCGCTTTGTGTCTGATTTCGAGCTGCCTCGTCGTCGGCCTCGCCGTGACGCTGGGTCTGTTCACCGAGATCCACGTCATGGTCGTCGTCTTTGCGATGGCTCTGATCGGCATGGTGGTCGATTACAGCACCTATTACCTGATCACCGGCGTTGCGCATCCGGAAGCGAGCATTGAGGAACGCCGCTCCTCGATCTTCCGGCCCCTGACCCTCGGCATGGTGACGTCGGTCGGCGCCTTTGCCGCGCTGTTGCTGGCGCCGATTCCCGCCTTCCGCCAGGTGGCCATCCTGGGCGGCGTCGGCTTGTTCTTCGCCTGGGCCACCGCGCTCTATTTGCTGCCGCGGCTCGAAGGCCGGGTTCGGCCACGGAAGGCTTCGGCCGATTGGATCCAGGTTCGGGTGAACCGGATGCTGGCCGTACGCCCGGGCCTCGGCTTGATCGCCCTGGTGACGGCGGCGACCCTCGTGCTGGCCGTCGCGGCCTGGTTCAAGGGCGAGGCCCTGGACGACGTCCGGAAGTTTCAGTCGCCCTCCGCCGTCCTCGCGGCGGAAGAGGCGCGGATCCGCGCCGTCACCGGCTTCTCGGCTTCGGGTTCCTTCTTCCTGGTGACCGGTGCCTCGGCCGAGGAAGCGAAGGCCCATGAGGAGGATCTCCTCGCTGCGGCCGCGACCGCCGCCGTGAAGCCGCGCGTCTCGCTCGCGGCGAGCCGGCTCGATCCATCGGCGGCGACCCTGGCATCGCAGCAGGACCTGGTGAAAGCGCAGCTGCTGGATCCGGCGCTTCCCGGTCTGTTATCCCAACTCAATGTCTCGTCCGGGGACGCCTATGGGAAGGGACCCGACGCTGCGTTGCCGGAACTGGTGAAATCGCTGCGCGGTGAGACGGGTGGAACATACTGGTCGATTGTTCCCGCCGAGGCCCCGGCTGCCGGCATGCCGGCGGCGCTCAAGCAAGGTCCGTCCTGGACCTTCGTCGATCCCGCCGCTTCCTATGGCGCGCTGCTGAAGCAATATCGCTGGATCGCCAGTTTCGGCCTGGTCGGCGGCGCGGTCATGACCGGCATCATCCTGCTGATCGTCTATCGCCGTCTGGCCGCGCTTTGGATCCTGCTGCCCGCCGTGCTCGCGATGATCGCGACCCCTTCGATCCTGGCGCTGCTCGGGATGCCGTATTCCTTCTTTTCGGCCATGGGCCTTCTCCTGGTGATCGGTGCCGGCGTCGATTACAGCATTTTCCAATGGGAGCACGGGGCGGGGGCCGCCAATTGGACGCGGCTTGGCATCTTCCTGGCTGCGCTCATGACCTGCACGTCGCTCGGTCTCCTGGGCTTCAGCTCGATCCTACCCGTTGCGAGTTTCGGGCTGAACGTCGCCTTGGGCGTCTTTCTGTCGCTGCTGCTTTCGCCGATCGCCATTTTCGCCAGGGCTCGTGATCATGTTTGAAGCCGCGCGCATCCATGGGCTGCGCCATCTCGTTCTGGTCTTTGCATTGGCAATGACTGTCGCGGCCTGCGCATCATCCCAGGAATCCCGCACCGGCACCGTGGACATCGGTCCCGGCGTCACGCTGGCCTTGCCCGACCGCCCGCCGTTCGGCGCCGAAGCCAATGTCGTCCAGCTTGGACAGGCGACGTATCAGGACCGCACGGTCATCTTCCAAGCGGTGATTTCATCGACTCCCGGGACAATGGCGCTGGTCATGACCCTGCCGTCCGGCCCGCGGGTCATGAGCTTCACCTGGAGCGACGGCGCCCTGAAGTCCAAGCTTGAATCGATCGCACCGAAGGGGCTTTCCGCGGATCACATGCTGGCGGATATCATGCTCATCTACGCCCCGGCCGACCTGCTGCGGCAGGTGATCTCCGGGGCAGACCTGGTCGAGCGGCCGGACGGCTCCAGAAGCCTCGTTCGCGACGGCAAGGAATTGATCACCGTGATCCGTACCCCCGATGCTTCGCCCAACATCTGGATCGGGCGGGCGACGCTCGAGAACAAGGCGTTCGGCTATCGCCTCAGCATCGACAGTCGCGCGCTGGGTGCCAACTGATCGCAAGCATAGGCGACGGCAGCGTCAGCCGCGCCCGAAGATCAGCGATGTGTTGATTCCGCCGAAGGCGAAGTTGTTCGACATCAGGTATTCGATTTCCAACCGGCGCGGCGCGCCGATCAGGTAGTCGAGCGGCGCGCATCGGTCGTCGACATTCTCGAGATTGGCCGTGGGCGGGAACCAGTCCGCCCGCATCATCTCGATGCCGAGCCAGGCTTCCAGGGCGCCGCACGCCCCCAGCGTGTGGCCGAAATAGGATTTTAGCGAGTGGATCTTCGCCTGGCGGCCGAGCACGGCTTCGGTCGCCGCGGTTTCCGCGATGTCGCCCCATTCGGTGGCGGTCCCGTGGCCGCTGACGAAGCCGATGGCTTCCGGCGCAAGATTGGCATCAACCAAAGCAAGCCGGAGCGCCGCGGCCATGGTTTCCGCTTTCGGCTGGGTCACGTGATCGCCGTCCGAGTTGCAGGCAAAGCCGAGCACCTCGGCAAGAATGGGTGCGCCACGCGCCACGGCCCGCGAGCGTTCCTCGAGGATCAGAGTCGCTGCACCTTCGCCGATCACGATGCCGTCGCGATCGCGGTCATAGGGCCGGGGCGAGGTGGCGGGCGCGTCGTTCCGGGTGCTGGTCGCGAACAGCGTGTCGAATACCGCGGCCTGGGTGACATCCAGTTCCTCGGCGCCGCCGGCGATCATGAGGTCGACCTTGCCGGCCTGGATCGCTTCATAGGCATAGCCGATGGCCTGGCTCCCCGATGTGCAGGCGCTGGAGGTGGGAATGATGCGCCCCGTCGTGCCGAAGAAGAGTCCGATATTGACCGCCGCCGTGTGGCTCATCATCTGGATATAGGAACTTGCGTTCAGTGTCTTGGACTGGCCGTGCGTCATCAGTTCGGCAAAGGCGAGCACGGGTGCGGGGCTGCCGAACGACGAGCCATAGGCCACCCCCGTGCGGCCGTCCTTGAGCGCGGCATCCTCGCGCAAGCCCGCCGCGTTCAAAGCCTGCTCGGTCGCCGCAACCGCCATCAAGGCGACCGTGCCCATCGTGCGGGTCTTCTTCCGTGGATAGCGACCCTCGACGGAAAAGTGGGGCACCGGCGCTGCGAGGCGCGTGTTCACGCCGGTATAGCGGCTCCAGTCCTTCATCGTCCGCGTTGCGGTCTCACCGCGTTCCAGCGCCGCGCGGATGGTCGGCCAGTCATCGCCCAGGGCGGTGATGGCGCCCGCGCCGGTGACGACGACCCGGCGGCTCACAGCATGCCGCCGTTCACGGAGATCACCTGCCGGGTGATATAGCCGGCTTCCTCCGAGCACAGGAATGCGACCAGCCCGGCGACCTCTTCCGGCTGTCCCAGGCGCTGCATCGGGATAGCCTTCATGACCTCGTCCAGCGGAAGCCCTTCGGTCATCTGGGTTTCGATGATTCCCGGCGCCACGCAATTGACGGTGATCTTCCGCTTGGCGAGCTCGACGGCGAGCGCCTTGGTGGCGCCGATGATGCCGGCCTTGGTCGCGCTGTAGTTCACCTGGCCGCGGTTCCCGGCGAGCCCGGCCACCGAGGAGAGCGTGACGATCCGGCCGCCTTGCCGTGCCGTCACCATCGGCATCACCACGGGCCGCAGGACATTGTAGAAGCCGTTGAGATTGGTCTCGACCACGGCGTCCCAGTCGGCATCTTCGAGCGCCGGGAAGGCGGCGTCCCGGACGATCCCGGCATTGAGCACGACGCCCCAGTAAGGGCCGTGCGCCTCCATATCGGCTTCCAGTGCCGCGCGCGCTTCCGCGCGGTCGGCGATGTCGAACGCCAAGCCGCGCGCTGCCTGTCCGGATCGCGCGATGTCTTCGATTACGGTTTCGGCGCCGGCGCGGTCCTGCCGGAAATGGACGACGATCGCAAATCCGTCGCGCGCGAGGCGCCGTGCGACGGCACGGCCGATGCCTTTGCTCGCTCCGGTCACAAGGATGGTGCGCGTCATGGCAGCGGTCCTGCGAAGGCTATGCCCTGGCTCTCCAACATCGCCGCCAGGTCCTGCGGTTGAAACACCGTCAACCGTGCCGTCGCGCAGCTCGTGTCATCCCGATCGACCCGGCAATCGAACTGCGCCATTTCGCCGTCCTTATAGGTGCAGGTCGCCGTGACGACCAGGCGATCGCCGATCTCGAACCAGGGGACGGCGGCAGAGAAATCGCGCGTGCCGAGGAGGAATCCAATCCGCACCGGCTGCTGTTCCTCGATCGCCTGGATGCCGACCAGTGCACCGCAGCTTTGCGCCATCCATTCCAGCGCCACATGCGCCGGGACACCATCGTCTTCGGCGAACGGGCTGCCGGGACGGATGGTGAGGGTGGTCACGACCTGCTCCTCGTTCCAGCCGAGGATCTCGTCAATCAGCACCATGGGCGGCGCATGCATCAACAGGCGGCCGACCGGATAGGGGCAGGGTCGCAAGCGCGTCATGACCGACCCAATATCACGGCAACGTTGTTGCCGCCAAAGGCAAAGGAATTGCTCAGAAGCGCGGGATGCTCGAGCTCAGCCGGCAGACGCGCATCCGGGCCGACCAGATTGAGAGCCGGGATCTTCGGATCCGCGATTCCATCCCAGACATGCGGCGGCAAGCGGCCCGCGTTGTAATCCGGATGCAGCGTGAGCCAGAGAAAGGCGGCCTCGACGGCGCCGGCGGCGCCGAGCGTATGTCCCGTCATCCCTTTGGTCGAGCTGCAGGGTGTCTTCGGTCCGAACAGCCGATGGACGACCTCGCCTTCCATCTGGTCGTTGAGCGGTGTTCCGGTGCCGTGCAGGTTCACATAACCAATGGCATCGGGGGCCATGGCCGCATCGGCGAGCGCCGCTTCGATGGCGGCGCTTGCGCCCCGGCCTGCGGGATCCGGTGCGCTCATGTGATGCGCATCCGAGCTCTCGCCGACTCCCTTCAAGTGGACCGGCGCCGTCTCCGGGGTCATGAGAAGCGCAACGGCCGCTTCGCCGATATTCACGCCGTCGCGGTTGCGGCTGAACGGATTGCAAGTGCCGCGCGACACCGCCTCCAGCGCGCGAAACCCGTTCACCGTCATCTGCGCCAGCGTGTCGGCCCCGCCGACGATCGCGGCATCGCAGATCCCGGCCTGCATCAGGCGGCGGGCCGAGGCAAACACCTTCCCGGTCGAGGAACAGGCGGTCGCGATGGTATAGGCAGGCCCGGTCACGCCGATCGCGCGCGCGGCGAACTCGGCGAGATTGCCCGTCTCCTGCTGCGGGTAGCCGAAGCCGGCCGGCCAGGCGCCGGTTCGCTTCCGCTCCGCGAACGCGACCTCGCCTTCGGCGATGCCGGCCGTGCTGGTGCCGAGCACGACCGCAATGCGGTGTGCGTCGAAACGGCGAATGGCGTCCCGCAGCTCGGTCTCGATCTCGCCGAGCGCCAGCAGCATCATGCGGTTGTTGCGGCAGTCGAACCTCGAGAGCGCCGATGGAAGCGCCGGCAAGGCATCGCTGACCGCGCCGACATAGACCGGCTGGCCTTGGGCGAGGTCGGGCCGCAGCACCAGCCCCTGCCGAGAGCCTTGCAGGAGGCCGCGCGCAACCCCGGCCTTGCCGGTTCCGATCGGACAGGCAATCCCGAGCGCGGCGATGCCGGGTTGCAGGGTCATGCACCGCTCACAACAGCGCCCGGACCCGGTCGACCAGCGCCGGTGGGCATTGCAGGCAGAGCTCGTGGCTCTTGGCGTCGAGCGCCACCTGGATCGAGGTCGCCTTGGTGAGAACTTCCCGGCTGGCGCTATCGCGGCAACGATACTCTATGCGCAGCCGGTCCTCGAAATCGGCAATGGTTGCGGTGACGGCGATCTGTTGCAGGAGGCGCACCGGGCGCACATATCTCAAGCGCAGGTCGACGATCGGCCAAACATAGCCGGACGCATTCATCTCGAGGTAATTGTAGCCGATTTTGTCCATCAGGGCGGAGCGTGCCTGCTCCAGGTACCTGACATAAGTGCCGTGCCAGACGACATGCATCGGATCGACATCGCCGAATTGTGCGGTAATGACCACCTCAGCGGAAATCATGGAATGCGCCCTGAAAGTGCTGGAGCGGCCGGTTCATCGGGCCGGTCTCCGTCGGCCCAGAAATCATAGAAGTTGTACCATTGCCAAGGGTCCTCGAGCGCCTGGCGCTCCAGGCGCTTGGCAAATTGCGCTGCGTATTCCGCCAGCGCGGCGCGTCGGCTGGATCGGGGCAACGTCACCCGGTCGGAGAATTTCCGGACGTCCAGGCGGTAATGCCGGCCCTCGCGGCGGCAAAAGAGCGTGTAGACCCGGCAGCCGAGCAGGGCGGCGAGGATATAGGGGCCATGCGAGAAGCGCGCCTTCCTTCCTAGAAAAGGAACCGGCGATGTATGCGCCTGGCCGGTGACCGGCGTCCGGTCGCCGGCGATGACGACCCAGCGGCCGCGGTCGATGCGCTCCTTGAGTGCGATGGCGGATTCCGGACCGAGCTCCGAGACCTGCATCACGTCGAACGCGGCGTCCGGTCGGAAGGTCCGGATCAACCGGCTGTAGTTCTCCGCATGGCGGGTATGAACCAGGATCGTCAACCGGCTTCGCGTCTCGGGATCGAGCAGGGCTCGGGCCACTTCGATGCTTCCGATATGCGAGACGATGAAGAGTGCGCCTTCTTCGCTCCGCTCCGCTTCGGCGAGATCCGGCAGATCGCCGCGTATGAGCGCGCTCGCCGGCAGGCGGCCGGTCCAGGCCGCGAACGTATCCAGCGCCCCGATGGCGAAGGAAAGGAAATGGCGATAGCCGTCGATGAAGCCGGGTCGCTTTCGGCTGCCCTGCGCCGCGCAAGCGCGCGCCAGGAATTGCCGTGAGGCACGGCGCTGCTCGCCGCCGGCGAGATAGAAATACAATACGACCGGCATCATGATCGCGATGCAACCCCGCCGGCCGAACAGCCGAAAGCTCAAGGCAAGAAAGGCCAGTCCGAGATAGACGCCCCGCTCGGCGAGCCAGGACCAGTGGCGCGGCGCCTGCACGATGGGCGGACGGTTGCGCAGGATCGACGGCAGCCGGAGCAGCATGGTGAAGACCAGCCGGGTATGCATGCGGCTGATCCGCACATTATCCGCGAGCATGCGGAAGTTGGAGGTGTTCTCGGGCGGATAGGTGACCTTCACCGGCAGCGAAGCGACCGGAACGCCGGTCCAGAACAGGCGGACGACGATGTCGGTGTCGAAATCCATGCGGGAACCCAGCGTGACGCCGGTCTCCAGCAGCCGGGCAACGGCAGCCAGCGGGTAAAGCCGGAAGCCGCACATCGTGTCCGGGATCCTGAGCGACAGCGTCTCCACCCAGACCCAGAAATGCGTGATCCAGCGCCCGAGCGCGCGGCCCAGCGGCACGCTTTCGTCGTAGACCGCCTGGCCGGTGATCAAGGCTTCGGGGTGCCGGCGGCCGAGCTCGAGGATGAGCGGCACGGTCCCGAGATCGTGCTGGCCATCGGCGTCGATCTGCAGCGCATGGGTGAAGCCCTGGGCGAGCGCCAGGCGTAGACCTTGCATCACGGCCTCGCCCTTGCCGCGGTTCTGCTCGAAGCGATGCAGCGTCACGCCCGGGCCTTGCAGCGCGTGGAGCGTCGTGCGCGTAGGCTCGTCACTGCCGTCGTCGATCAGAAGAACCGGCAGGCCGTTGGCCTTGAGCGCGGCGACGACGGCGCCGACGGCACGGTCGTGATTGTGGCTTGGAACGACGGCGCAGACCCGCGGAGTCATCACTTGGACGGCAATCCGAAAGTGCCATGGCTGAGGACGGCTTCGCGCTGCCGGTATTCAAACGCGACCTGGCCTTGCGTGGCTCGGAGGCTGAGGGTCAAGGTCACTTCGGCGGGCGCGATGGTCAGGCGCTTGAACTTGATCTGAAAGGTGCTGGCGGTCGCGAGCGGAAGCGCGAAGCATCGCGCGGCCAGCTTCACCGCCCAGTCGAGCTGCGCGACGCCGGGAATCACCGGGAAGCCGGGAAAGTGGCCGCGAAGGCAGTGCAAATCCGCCGGAATGTACAGATCGAAGGCCACCGCATCGTCCGCTCGCCGTTCGGAGCGGACGACAGGTTGCGTCGGCAACGTCCGCCGCCCGGCAAACAGCTCGGCCAAGTCCGCGTTGCGGCTCTTCCCCAGCGCAGCGACGGGCAGCGCGGGCACGAACCGCCAGTGCCGTGGCAGACCGCCGGGCGCCAATGTCTCCATGAGGCCGCGCCGGAGCAACCGGCCGAGCCGGAACGCACCGATCTCGCGCAGCTTCGCCTGGCCCTCATGCGTCAGGACCAGGGCCGCGCCGAGAGAAGGCGGCTTGGTCTCGAGCGCGACCGTGGCCGCCGCCTGGACCAGCGGCGAAGCGCACAACTTCGCTTCGAGATCGGCGAGGCTGATACGGTTGCCTTCAATCTTGACGATGCGATCGGCGCGGCCGAGCAGGTCGAAGTCGCCAGTGTCGCGCAGGACGACCCGGTCCGCAGTCTCGAACCATGCGTTGCCGGCGAGGTGATCCGATCGCACCGACAAGAGGCCGTTCTCCCCGGCGCGGAGCGCGACGCCGGGAAAGGGTCGCCACGGCGCATGGGGTGTGTTTCGCAAGCGGTGGGCAATGACGCCCGTCTCCGTGCTGCCGAAGATGTCGGTGATCGCACAACCCAGCGCTTCCGCTGCGGCGTCGGCGGCATCGTCCGGCATCGCCGCGCCGGCGGAGAGGACCAGGCCGAGCCGGGCTTCTTTCAGCCTCGCAAGCGGCGCGATGCGCATGAGATGGGCAGGGCTGGTCACCAGGACACTGCCCGAGACGAGATCCGCCGCCAGCGACTCCCAGAACTCATGCGTGGTCGTGACCAACGGTCGCCCGGTTGTCAGTGGCCAGAACAGGCGGAACGAGAGGCCATAGAGATGATGATAGGGCACGGTGCCGAAGACCGGCGCGCCGGGACACTTGCCGCCGATGGCCTGTTCGATCGCCGCAGCCTCGGCGTCCATTTCGGCCAAGGTCTTCACGATCCGCTTCGGTGCCCCGGTCGAGCCTGAGGTGAAGAGCTCGATGCGGGATTGCGCCGGGTCGAGCTCTTGCAACGCAATCGAAGGCGTGCGCGCCGGTTCGAGAAAGCCGTCCGAAAGCACCAGGTCGGCATCGAAGGCGGCCGGCTCGGTCGCCTGCATATTGCTGGGCAGCACTGCGATCGACTTTGCATGGAGCAAGGACAACAGACCGACGGCCGCCCAGTAGCCGTTTTTTACCGCGAGCAGGCCCCGGCGACACCTGCTCCGCCGCAGCCGTGCCGCGTTCCAGGCCACGTCGTTCCGAAGCTCGGAGAACGTCACCCAACGACCGTCGATCAAGGCGACCGGCTGAGCATCCGGCCGCCCGACCGCCAGCAGCCGGGAAAACGGGAGCATGCTCACGGCCGGCGTCTTCTTTCGATCCAGAGATGGCGATACGCCATCTCGCCGAAGAACAGGGCACCGGAACCCAGGTAGGACAACAGGCCGGTCCAGAGTGTCCAGACCTGCAGGCTCGCCCACTCGCCCAGCGCGGCAGTAATCGCGGCATTCGCCAGCAGCCATCCGGCCCAGATCGCGGTCAGGCCTCGGCAATACTCGACAGCACCGTTCGGGAGAACCGGCTTGCGGATTCGCGCAAAGCGCTCGATCAGGCTCGGTGGGCGGAGCAGGGAAATCGCAAAGGTCGATGCGGCCGCCAGGCTCATCACCACCGGATAGGTCTTTGCCGCCACGGCCTGGTCGGCGAGCGCCACCAGGACGATCACAAGCGCGGCAAATCCCAGCGGCAACCGCCACAGCCGCGCGATCGGAGAGCGCGAGAGCAGCAGCCGCAAGACAATCAGCGCCAACGCGGCGGCTATGAAAACCGCGGCCGAGACCTTGTCATGGAACAGATAGACGCCCAGCGCATACACGGCGGTCGGGTCGGCCTATTCTTGCACGATGGCGCAGACCCGATCGACCACGTCGCCGACCGTCTTCACCGACTTGAACTCTTCGGCTTTCAGCTTGCGCCCGGTGAGTTCCTGCAGCTTCACCATGAGGTCGACCGCGTCGATGCTGTCGAGATCGAGGTCCTCGTACAGGCGCGCATCGCGCGTGACCTTATCGGCCGGCACATCGAACATTTCCGTCAAATGCGACTTCAGCTTTTCGAAGATATCGTTCGCCGGCGATATCACATTCATCCCCTGTCACTCCCCCGCCAAGCCTTGCTGCGAGCGAATGAAGCGCGCGAGGCTTTCCACAGTGCGAAAATGCGCTTTGACTTCATCCGTCACGGTCTCGACCTTGATCTTGTACGCCTTTCGGATCGCCACCCCAAGCTCCAAGGCATCGATCGAATCGAGCCCCAACCCATCGCCGAACAGCGGCTCCGTCGTGCCGATCTGGTCCGGCTGGATATCCTCGAGCTTGAGCGCGTCGATGATCAGCCGTTTCAGCTCGAGCTCCAGATCCATCAAAGCTACATCAGCCATTTGCTGAGATTCCCGCGTAATATTCCTCGATCCGGCTGACCACGGCACGCGCGGCCAGCGGGCGAATGTTGTGCCGGGCGGCTTCCTTGATGTCCAGGGTTTCCCCGGCCCGCACCGTGAACTTCGGCGGACGCACAGGAATCCGCCACCAGGGCTGGCCCTTCATCAGGAACATCGGCTCGCACTTGATGCTGACGGTCTGGATGTCCGCTCCCGTCAGCAGGGCGATATTGGCGAATCCGCGATGGAACCGGACCGGCTGCTCCGGCCGCGTCCGTGTCCCTTCCGGGAAGACGATCAGGTTGCAGCCGCTGGCGATGGCCGCGCGACAGGCCTCCAGCAGGGCCTCAGAAGGAAGGTCGTTGCGAATGTAACCGGCCTGGCGCACGACGCCGCCGAGATAGCGGCTCTGCCACAATTCGTGCTTCACGATGCATTGCACCCGCGGCACGAGCGCGATCAGCAGGACGACGTCGAGCAGCGTCGGATGGTTGGCGATGATCAGCCGGCCCTCGATCCGGCCGAGCATCTCCGCATCGTGAATGTCGAAGTTGAGGACGCGCAAGACGCGGAGCATCGCGAGGTAGATCCGGAACATGCGTCGGATCATGGCACGGGTCTTCTCGTGGCGTGCGATGTCGTCGCGTGCCAAGAGCCCTAGCGCGGGAAACACGGTCAGCGCCGCCAATGCGCCGCCGAGGAAGAACACGGCGAAGCCGAACCCGGTCGCCGGCAGCCGCCATGCGCGCTCGCCTATGCGGGCGATCCGCCTAAGCCACACGACGCCACTGCCAATTCATCCGCGCACCGTTCGAACGCATGGCTTGCGCGCCGGTCAGGAGGAAGCGCAGGAAATCATGGACCGGCTGCTTGGTAATGCCGTCATCCTCGCAGTCGGCTGGCTCTTGCTGGAATGCGAAGACGGGAGCTTTCGGATCCGCTGCCGCAATCTGCAAGGCGACGACCAGGGGCTCGGATGCTTCTCTCGGCTCAAGCTCGGCATATTCCTGGGGCAAAGGTGCTTCGTGGTAGACCAGCAGCACGGAAGCCTTCGGCTCCGCCGCGACCAGGGCCAGGGATTCAAGGAAGGCAAAGCCGAAGGTATCGACCCCGGCCGCGACCGCAGTGTGGCCTTGCTGGTTGCCGGTGTGAATGGACAGAAGGCCGGCGAGGGCGTGATGTACCGACATGCTGAACTCGGCCGGAGAGGGTGTCTCGCCGATGGCGACGGCACTCAGAATGCCGACGGTCCGGCTGAGTTCCCCATGGCGCGATGCAAAGACATACCGATCCGAAGCGCCAGAACCTCCAAGTGCAGTCGCGATCACTTGGTGGCCGAAGGTGCCGGCACGTCGACGCAGCATCATCGGCATCGCCTCGGCCTGCGGCCATGGATCGTCCGCCGATGGGTGTTCAGCGCCTGCCCAGCTTTTCCAGGCTTGCAGGCTGTCGCGGTGCGGCGCCCAGGCCCGCCAGTCTTTAAGGTTAAAAAGGAGTGCGCACACAGTAAATCGCAAGAAATCTCAGATACTGCAGGTTGAGCGGCACTATAGCGCCTTTCAGATCAAAGGTATAATGGCTTTGCTGCGGCGGAATTTTACACGGGTTTTGCGGCGGCAGTCTGCATAAGATTGAGTGTTTTAATTTGCCGGTCGAACACCCCTTTCCCGTGATCCCTGCCACAATTCACTTGGCGGTTGCGCCAGTCGGAAGCGCCCTCGGCGACCGCATCTTGCGGCAATGGGGCACGGACGACGATCGGCGGAATTTCAAACGGGCCGACCGCCTGCTTTGCCGTGCCTTGCTTCGTGGCGTCCTCGCCGACGCCGCCCGTCTTCCATCAAGTCCATGGCAGATCGGCAAGACGTCTGCAGGCAAGCCGGTTGTCACCCGTTCCGATGCGGGCGTCTGCCCGTCGGTTTCACTGTCCCATTCCGGAGGATGGTCGGCATGCGTGGTCTCCTTTGCCGGTGAAGTCGGTATCGACATCGAGCGCATGCGCTGCGACCGCGATCTGTACGGGATCGCGGCGCGGGCCTTTGGGCCTTTGGAGTGCGCCGAAGTCGCCGCGGAGGGCTGCCCGCGCTTCTATGCCATCTGGACTCTCCGCGAAGCTGTGGCGAAAGCCCTAGGCTTGGGTCTTGCCGCCGTCGCGGATGGCAGGGATCGCGTTGCTGGCGTGGGTTCTGCGGGATTCCAGCCGCTCTCCATCGATGGCGAACCGTGGCATGTCCTTCAGCAAACGCACGGCAAGGAGCTGAGCCTGGCAGTCGCCCTGCGCGGGAACGCAGGCACCCTGCATCGGCCGGTCCTGCGCTGGTGGTTCGATGAGCCGTGAGACCCTTTCGGCTACGGCTTCAAGCGGACGACCGTTCCCTTCAATGCCACCGCGGAGACGATGGCGCCGGCGTGGCATTCGTAGAGCGTCTGGCTGGAGAACGCTTGCTTGCGGTAATAGCTGACGATGTTGATCACCGCATTGCCGCCTTCCTGCACCGCGCGTTCACGGAGTTGCTTGAGTGCGGAAATCATCGTCCACAGACACGCCTCCTCGTCGGATTTGAAGGTGGAATTGCTCTTCCGGTTGGTCACGAACTCGCCCAAATCCTTCTCCACCGTGGGATGCGGCTGATCCGCAAAATAGAAGGCCACATCATCAGGGACGTTCTGCGCGTAGCGCGGATCCGCCTTCACATCGGCAATCTTCAATTGGTAGCTCGTGTTTCTCGCGTCCGCATGCTCAGGTAAGGCGGTGGCGATCAGGATCAGAGCGATGACAAGCAGGATTATTGAACTTCGCATGGCTGTCCCTGTGATCATTCTCGCTGAGATTACAATACCGTTCGGCGGGCCTTTCGGTTCCCATCAGCCGAGCCGAGTGGGTCCATTTTACTCAGCAATGGGCATTGGATATAGTTTGGTTTCCCGCGGCGATATCCTGCAACTTCGATGATTCGTCTGCCATTTCCGGCAAACTGGCAAGGTTCTTCGATGCGCACAAGCGCGTATGGAGTCTGGAGGAGGGCCGTCCCCGGCCTGTCGCCGATCCTTCTCCTCGGATGGCTCACGCTCGTCGCTTGTGCGCCGCGAGTTCAGGAGATCGGGCCGCCGATCGACAGCCCATCATTCTCGGACAAGACCTTTCACACGGCGGACGGCGTCGATCTTCCGGTCAGAACCTGGGTGCAATGGCACGGCGATGCGACCCGCGCCCCGCTCGGGATCATTCTTGCCCTACACGGCTTCAACGATCACTCCGGCGGCTTGGCGCTGCCGGGAAGCGGCCTCGCCCGCCGCGGCTATCGCGTCTATGCCTATGACCAGCGCGGCTTCGGCCGGGCGCCCCATCGCGGCATCTGGCCGGGAAGCGAGCAGCTGATTGCGGATCTTCGAACTGCGACGCATCTGCTGCGAGCCCGATTTCCGGATCAGCCGCTCTATCTGCTCGGCGAGAGCATGGGCGGTGCCGTCATCATGGCAGGTGCAATCGAGAAGGATCCACCCGTCGCGGACGGCATGATCCTGGTCGCGCCCGCGATCTGGGGATTGCAGACCCAGAGCAGCTTCAACCGCAACGTCCTGGACTTGGCGGTCAACACCGTCCCCTGGATGACGGTCGTGCCGACCGGCCTTCGCTTGCGCGCTTCCAGCAGCAACCGGGCACTCGTCGCCATGGCGCGAGATCCGCTCGTTATCAAAGAGACTCGGGTCGATGCGGCATACGGGCTCGTCGATCTGATGACGCGGGCCTATGATGCAGCAAGTGTGCTGAAATCGCCTCGCACGCTGATTTTGTTCGGAAGGCATGAAGCCATCCTCAGTCGCAGTGCGGTTTCGCTCGTGCTGCAGCAATTGCCGAAGCGGTCCCCCGATCAACTCCGCGTGGCGCTCTATCCGAAAGGCTACCATTTGCTGCTGCGCGATTGGGACGCGCTGACGGTTTATGACGACATCGCCGCCTGGATCGGGAATCCGGCCGCGCCGCTGCCGAGCGGTGCCGATCACGAACGGTCGATCGATGCGAAGGCGAAGGAGTAGGCGGCCGCCAGGCTTCGGCGTTGCCCGCGCTCCTGCCTTGGATCGTGGTACGGTTTCGTGAGAGTCGTCGTTGGCGCGCCCAGGTTCACGACGGGCACCTGCCTGTTTTTCAGTCACCGCCCGACCGCCGGGTCCCGTTCAGCGGCGGAAAACCGCGCTTATCGTCCTTGGCACGATGCTTGCTGTTGACCCTTCCTGGCCGAAGGATCGGAGTTCGACTGATTGCGCATCCTCGTCGTGGATCATAACCCCGAGCGGGCGGCGGTTGTCCGCCAGGCCTTGGTGGACGTGGGTGGATATCTGGTCGAAGTGGCGCCGAAAGCGGGCGACCTCCTGGCCCTGCTCAGGACCGCGCAGCCCGATGTGCTGATCGTCGATCTCGATCTCCCAGATCGCGACACGATCGAACAGCTGCGCGTCGCCACGCGCGAGCGGCCGCGGCCGATCGTCATGTTCGTCGACCAGAGCGACAATTCGATGATGCATGCGGCAATCGAGGCCGGCGTCTCGGCCTATGTGGTGGACGGGCTCAACGCCGGGCGCGTCCGGCCGATCCTCGATGTCGCCGTCGCGCGCTTCAAGGCCTTCGAGGCTTTGCGCCTGGAGCTCGATCAGACCAGGACCCAGCTGGCCGAACGGAAGCTGATCGATCGTGCCAAGGGCATCCTGATGCGGGCCAAGGGGATCACCGAGGAAGAGGCCTATGACCGCATGCGCAAGACCGCGATGAAGGAGCAGAAGAAGCTGGTGGATATCGCGCAATCCATCCTGACCGCCGCGGACATGCTGCGATGAACGGCGATCTCACCCCGGTCCGCGCCGGCTTCATTCCGCTGATCGACGCGGCGGCGCTGATCGTTGCCGCCGATTGCGGCTTCGCGGCGGAGGAAGGCCTGAAGCTCGAGCTCACCCGCGAGGTCTCCTGGGCCAATATCCGCGATCGCCTGGCGCTCGGCCAGTTCGATGCCGCGCATATGCTGGCGCCGCTGGCGATTGCTGCGACCTTGGACCCGGACCGGCCGGACGCCGCGATGACGGCGGCCATGGCGCTCGGCCTCAACGGCAATGCGGTTGTCGTCTCGGCCGATTTCCATGCGGATATCAGCGCGCGCCTCGCGGGCGATCCGACCGACCCCAAGGCGACCGGCGCGGCCTTGGCCGGCTTGATCGCGGCACGGCGGACCAAGGGCGGCGAGCCGCCGGTCTTCGGCATGGTGTTTCCGTTTTCCAGCCACAACTACCAGCTCCGTTACTGGATGGCCGAGGCGGGGATCGACCCCGATCGCGACGTGCGGCTGGTGGTGCTTCCGCCGCCTTACATGGCCGATGCGCTGACCAAGGGGCAGCTTGACGGTTTCTGTGTCGGCGCGCCCTGGGCCAGTGTCGCCGTGACCGAGGCCAAGGGTCGGATCCTGCATTTCGGCGTCGATCTCATGGCGCGCTGTCCGGAGAAGGTGCTGGCGGTGCGCACGCGCTGGGCCGCCGACAACGGCCGCACCTTGCAGCGCCTGGTGCGCGCCTGCGCCCGTGCTGCTGCCTGGTGCGCCGTGCCGGAGCATCGCGCCGAGCTGGTCCGGATCCTGGCGGCGCCGGAGCGGCTTTGGCTCGAGCCGGAGACGATCGCGGCCCTGCTCGATGGCCGCCTGGTCGTGGCACCGGATGGCACCACGCGCACCCATGGACAATTCTTCATCCTCGATGGTGCCGCTTCCTTGCGCCCCGATCGGCGCCATGCGCTCTGGCTCTATGCGCAGATGGTGCGCTGGCATCAGGTCACACATTCGCCCGAGGCCGCGGCGAAAGCGGAAGGCGTCTATCGCGCCGACCTCTTCGACGCGGCCCTCACGAGGCAGGACGGCCTGGCGGAAGACGGCATCGGCGCTTTCTCCGGTGCGGCCTTCACTCCCGACCAGATCGATGCCTATCTGCGGACCTTCCGAACGGATGCGGTCGCCTAGACTTTGTGCAATGCGCAAGAGTTGACGCTAACAAATTGAGCATGGGTCCGAGGCCGCAGCGCGGGGCTCCGATCTAAGCCTCTCCACGAAAACGAAAAGCCCTATCGATTGCCGCTGGCACGGCATGTGTAAGAGAAGAAGGGACTGAGATCGCCGACGACCGGCGAGCTCGACCGTCCAACGCCGGACAGAAATAGCAACGCCGCTGCTTCGACGCGCACTCATCGCGCCTCGATCAGCGGCGTTTTTCGTTTGCGCAAGCTTCTGCGGAAGAGGAGACGAGCATGTCTGAGATCACGCATACGATCCGAGCGGCCCGAATGAGCCGCCGACGACTGCTCGCAGCGGCATCGGCGGGCGGTCTTGCCTTTGGTCTACAACGGTTCACGCGTCCGGCTCGCGCCGCCGCGGCACTCGAGAAGGAGGACCTGAAGCTCGGCTTCATCAAGCTGACCGACATGGCGCCGCTCGCCATCGCCAAGGAGCTCGGCTTTTTCGAAGACGAAGGGCTTTACGTCACCCTGGAAGCCCAGGCCAACTGGAAGGTGCTGCTCGACCGCGTGATCACAGGAGAGCTGGACGGCGCACATATGCTGGCCGGCCAGCCGATCGGCGCCACGATCGGCTTCGGCACCAAGGCGCATGTGATCGCGCCGCTCTCGCTGGATCTCAACGGCAACGGCATCACCGTGTCGAAAGCCGTCTGGGAGGAAATGAAGCCCCATATCCCCGTCGGTGCCGACGGCAAGCTCGTGCACCCGGTCAAGGCCGAGGCACTGAAGCCGGTGGTCGATCGCTACAAAGCCGAGGGCAAGCCCTTCAACCTCGGCATGGTCTTCCCGGTCTCGACCCATAATTACGAGCTGCGCTACTGGCTGGCGGCCGGCGGGATCCATCCCGGCTTCTATGCGCCCGGCGACAACAGCGGGCAGATCATGGCCGATGCGCTGCTGTCGGTGACGCCGCCGCCGCAGATGCCGGCGACGCTCGAGGCCGGCACCATCCTCGGCTATTGCGTCGGCGAGCCCTGGAACCAGCAGGCGGTGGCGAAGGGCATCGGCGTTCCGATCATCACCGATTGCGAGATCTGGAAGAACAATCCGGAGAAGGTATTCGGCCTCACCGCCGCCTTCGCCGAAGCCAACCCCAACACCGTCGTCGCTCTGACCAAGGCGCTGATCCGCGCTGGGATGTGGCTCGATGCCGAGAACAACAAGAATCGCGCCGCGGCGGTGAAGCTGCTCAGCCAACCGGACTATGTCGGCGCCGATCCGCAGGTGATTGCGAACTCGATGACCGGCACTTTCGAATACGAGAAGGGCGACAAGCGCGCAGTGCCGGATTTCAACGTCTTCTTCCGCCATTTCGCGACCTATCCCTTTTATTCGGATGCGGTCTGGACCCTGACCCAGATGCGGCGCTGGGGTCAGCTGGCCGAGGCGAACACCGATGCCTGGTTCGACGAGACCGCGAAGTCGGTCTATCGCCCGGACGTCTATCGGATCGCGGCCAAGGCGCTGGTCGATGAGGGCAAGGCGCAACAGGCGGACTTCCCCTGGGAGACCGACGGCTATCGCCCGGCCACCGCCGAGTTCATCGACGGCGTCGCCTATGACGGCAAGCAACCCAACGCCTACCTCGCGAAACTGGCGATCGGCCTCAAGGGCAGCCAGCGCGTCGATGGCGCCACCGTTACCAACTGATCGCGAAGCGAGACGACATGGCCATTGCGGATAGTTTGACCATCGCCAATCGGATGGAGCAGCGGCTGGCGCGAATCGCCTGGCTCTGCGCCGCGCTCAATATGTCCGGCTTCGGCGGCTTCGTGCCTGCCTTGCGGCTGCTCACCGGTGCCAGCCCGCGCGCGGAGCTGCCCTTGCTCTGGCGCGGGCTCGGTGTGCCGCTGGTTGCGATCCTTCTGTTTCTCTTCGCCTGGAGCGCCGTCGCGCCGCGGGTCGAGACCAGCCTCGGCACTCTGCCCGGACCGGCGCAGGTCTGGGACCAGGCAATCGGCCTCTACGATAGCCATGTCGCCGAACGCGCAAAGGAAGCCGCGTTTTACGAGCGTCAGGAGCAGAAGAACGCCGCCCTTCTTGCCGCCGATCCCAAGGCCGAGGTGAAGATCCGTCCTTACACCGGCCGGCCGACCTTCCTTGACCAGATACTGACCAGCCTGAAGACTGTCTTCACCGGCTTCGTGCTGTCGACCCTGGTGGCGGTCCCGCTCGGCATCGTCTGCGGCCTCTCGCCGGCAATCAACGCAGCGTTCAATCCCCTGGTGCAGATCTTCAAGCCGGTGTCGCCGCTGGCCTGGCTGCCGATCGTCACCATGGTGGTGAGCGCGCTCTACGTCTCCGAGGATCCGCTGCTGCCGAAATCCTTCCTCAATTCGGCGATCACGGTGACGCTCTGCTCGCTCTGGCCAACCTTGATCAACACGGCCTATGGCGTCGCCTCGATCGACAAGGATCTGGTCAATGTGGCGCGGGTGCTGAAGCTCTCCTGGCCGACCAAGGTGCGCAAGCTGGTTTTGCCTTCGGCCCTGCCGCTGATCTTCACCGGCTTGCGGCTCTCGCTCGGCGTGGGCTGGATGGTGCTGATCGCCGCCGAGATGCTGGCACAGAATCCGGGGCTCGGGAAATTCGTCTGGGACGAGTTCCAGAACGGTTCCTCGGACTCGCTGGCGAGGATCATGGTCGCGGTCTTCGCCATCGGGCTGATCGGCTTCCTGCTGGATCGGCTGATGCTGAGCCTGCAGGCCGCCGTCTCCCATTCGGCGCAGCGGTGAGCGGGATGCTGAGCCTCAGCAATGTCGGCAAGTCTTATGGTAGCGGTGCCACTCGCACCGCCGTGCTCGAGGCCGTATCGCTTTCGATCGAAGAGGGCGAGTTCGTCGCCATCGTCGGTTTCTCCGGTACCGGCAAGACCACGTTGATGTCGCTGATGGCCGGCCTCACGCTGCCGGACAGCGGCAGCGTCACTTTCCGCGGTAAGCCGGTGACCGGGCCGGGCCCGGAACGGGGCATCGTGTTTCAGAGCTATGCGCTGATGCCCTGGCTGACCGTCGAAGGCAATATCGCGCTGGCGGTCGACGCGACCCTGGAGGCCGGCCGCGACGAACGCGCGGCACGGATCCGGCACTACATCGACCTGGTCGGTCTCTCACATGCCAAGGACCGGCGTCCGGCCGAGCTGTCCGGCGGCATGCGCCAGCGCGTCGCCGTCGCCCGCGCCCTGGCCATGGATCCGGAGATCCTGCTCCTCGACGAACCCCTGTCGGCGCTCGACGCGCTCACGCGGGCGAAACTGCAGGACGAGATCGAGACCATCCGTGCCGGTGAAGGCAAGACCATCGTCCTTGTCACCAACGATGTCGATGAGGCGCTGCTGCTCGCCGACCGGATCATTCCGCTGACGCCGGGGCCTAAAGCCACGCTGGGTCCGGAATTCCGGGTGACGCTTGCGCGGCCGCGCGATCGCGCCGCGCTCAACCACGATCCGGACTATCGCCGCCTCCGCGCCGGTATCACGCAATACCTGATGGAGGCGGCGGAGAATCACGGTTCCGCCGCCGACGATCGGGAGGCGCCTAAGATCGTTCCGGTCCGGCTCGGCGCACGGCGCAGGAGGAAGGCCGGGGCCCCCCGCGCCGAAGGCCGCTACGTCGAGTTCTATGATGTCGGCAAGGTGTTCCCGACCCCGAAGGGTCCGCTCACCGTGGTCGACGGCTTCGATCTCAAGATGGCGAAGGGTGAGTTCGTCACCCTGATCGGGCATTCCGGCTGCGGTAAGTCCACCGTGCTTTCCATGGCGGCGGGCCTCTCGGATATCAGCCGCGGCGGCATCGTGCTCGACGGACGCGAGATCGACGAGGCGGGGCCGGATCGTGCCGTGGTGTTCCAGTCGCCCTCGCTTTTCCCCTGGCTCACGGCGGCGGAGAACGTCGCGCTCGGCGTCGATCGGGTCTATCCCCATGCCGGCCGGCGCGAACGCGCCGACATCGTCGCCTATTATCTTCAGCGCGTCGGCTTGGGCGACGCGATGCACAAGCGGGCCCAGGATCTCTCCAACGGCATGCGCCAGCGGGTCGGCATCGCGCGTGCCTTCGCGCTCTCGCCGAAGCTCCTCCTGCTCGACGAACCGTTCGGTATGCTCGACGCGCTGACCCGCTGGGAATTGCAGGAGGTGCTGATGGAGGTCTGGACCCGGACCCGGGTCACGGCGATCTGCGTCACCCACGACATCGACGAGGCGATTCTGTTGGCCGACCGCATCGTCATGATGAGCAACGGCCCCAGCGCGCGGATCGGCGGCATCTTGGACGTCGACCTGCCGCGGCCGCGCAGCCGCAAGGCTCTGCTCGATCACCCGAAATACTACGAATACCGCGAAGCTCTGCTGAGCTTCCTGAAGGATCACGAGACCGGCGGTCGGCCCGGACGTGCGCTTTCGGAAGCGGCAGCCTAGGAGGCGACATGCGTGAGAGACTGGTTCTGATCGGCAATGGCATGGCGGGCGCCCGCCTGCTCGAGGAATTGCAGGAGCGTGCTCCGGGCAAATACGCGGTCACGGTGTTCGGTGCCGAGCCGCATCCGACCTACAACCGGATCATGCTGTCACCGGTGCTGGCCGGCGAGAAAAAGTTCGAAGAGATCGTGACTCACGATCGCGCCTGGTATGCCGGCCATGGCTTTCATCTGAAGACCGGCACACCGATCGTGGACATCGATCGCGAACAGAAGCAGGTCGTGGCATCGGATGGAACGCGCACGCCCTATGACAAGCTGGTGATCGCGACCGGCTCGCATCCCTTCATCATTCCGGTGCCCGGCAAGGATCTTCCGGGCGTCATCACCTTCCGCGACGCCGCCGACGTCGATGCCATGCTCGCCGCCGCCGGGGACGGACGCCATGCCGTCGTCATCGGTGGCGGTCTGCTGGGGCTCGAAGCCGCCAACGGCTTGCTGGCGCGCGGCATGACCGTCACCGTCGTGCATCTGATGGCAACCGTCATGGAGCGGCAGCTCGACGATGCCGCCGGTTATCTGTTGCGGCGCGAGCTGGAGCGCCGCGGTCTCGCCGTCATCACCGAAGCCAATACCGAATGTATCTTCGGCGACGGCAAGGTCGAAGGGGTGCGCCTGAAGGACGGACGCGAGATTCCCGCGGATCTCGTCGTCATGGCCGTCGGCATCCGGCCCAACGGCGATCTCGGCAAGGCGGCGGGGCTCACCGTCAACCGCGGGATCGTGGTCGATGACGGCATGCTCACTTCCGATCCGGCGATCCTGGCGGTCGGTGAATGCGTCGAGCATCGCGGGCAGAGCTACGGATTGGTCGCACCGCTCTATGAGATGGCCAAGGTCGCCGCTGACCGACTGGCGGGCTTACCCGATGCCGCCTATCAAGGCTCGGTCACCAGCACCAAGCTCAAGGTCACCGGCGTCGATGTCTTCTCCGCCGGTGCCTTTGGCGCCGACAAGGAGTGCGAGGACATCGTCTTTCGGGACGCGGCACGCGGCATCTACAAGCGCATCGTCCTGAAGGAGAACCGGATCGTCGGCGCCGTGCTTTACGGCGACACCGGCGACGGTGCCCGGTTGTTCCAGCTGTTGCGCAATGGCGCGGATGTCTCGGCGGAACGCGACACCCTGATCTTCGGCCCCGCTTTCGCAGCCTGTGGTGCGGTGCCGGACCCTTTTGAGGCCGTTGCAGCCCTCTCCGACGAAGCGGAGATCTGCGGCTGCAACGGCATCTGCAAAGGCAAGATCACCAGTGCGATCACCGAGAAGGGTCTGCAATCGGTCGAAGAGGTGCGCGCGCACACCAAGGCATCCGCTTCCTGCGGCTCCTGCACCGGGCTGGTGGAAAAGCTGCTCAAGGTGACGCTGGGCGATGCCTTCCAGCAGGCGACGACCAAGCCGGTCTGCGGCTGCACCGCCTACGGCCATGACGAGATTCGCAAGCTGATCCGGGTCCAGGAGATGCAGTCGATCCCGCAGGTGATGCACGAGTTGGGCTGGAAGACGGCGAATGGCTGCTCGAAATGCCGGCCGGCGCTCAACTACTACCTGCTGTGCGAATATCCGGGCGAATATAAGGACGACGCGCAGTCGCGCTTCGTCAACGAGCGGGTCCACGCCAATATCCAGAAGGACGGCACATTCTCGGTCGTGCCGCGGATGTGGGGCGGAATGACCAGCGCTGCTGAGCTGCGCGCCATCGCCGATGTGGTCGACCGCTACGACATCCCGAGCGTGAAGGTGACCGGCGGCCAGCGCATCGACCTGCTCGGCGTGCGGAAAGAGCAGCTGCCCGCAGTCTGGGCCGATCTCAACGCCGCGGGCCTAGTATCCGGCCATGCCTATGGCAAGGCGCTGCGCACGGTGAAGACCTGCGTCGGCTCCGAATGGTGCCGCTTCGGCAACCCAGGATTCGACGGCGATGGCATCGCGCTCGAACGCACGACCTGGGGAGCCTGGACGCCGCACAAGGTGAAGATGGCGGTCTCCGGCTGCCCGCGGAACTGCGCCGAGGCGACAGTGAAGGATTTCGGCGTGGTCGCGGTCGAATCCGGCTGGGAGCTGCATGTCGGCGGGGCTGCCGGCATGCATGTGCGTGCCACCGATCTCTTGTGCAAGGTCGAGACCGCCGAGGCGGTGCTGGAATACGCTTGCGCCTTCCTGCAGCTCTATCGCGAAGAAGGGCGCTATCTCGAACGGCCCTGGCCCTGGATCGAGCGCGTCGGCCTCGACTACCTGAAGCGCCGCATCGTGGATGATGCGCCGAGCCGGCGCGCGCTGGAGCAGCGCTTTCGCCACGCCGTGTCGTTCACCCAGAAGGATCCCTGGGCCGAACGCGCCGGCGGCCCCGGTGCCGCGGAATTTATCCCGTTGGCGGAGGTCACGGCATGAGGATCGACTGGACGGATGTGGGCATGCTCGAGGACGTGCCGGTCCTCGGCGCCCGGGTCGTGCGCACGGTGGATGGCGATGTCGCCGTGTTCCGCACGGCGGACGACCAGGTCTTCGCGCTTTACGACCGCTGCCCGCACAAAGGGGGGCCGCTCTCCGAAGGGATCGTGCATGGCCGCTCGGTTACCTGTCCGCTGCACAACTGGGTGATCAGCCTGGAGACCGGCGCGGTCGAGGGACCGGACCAGGGCTGCGCCGCGCGGATTTCGGTGACGTTGGACGGCGGCCGGATCCTGCTCGGCTTGCCGCGCGCGACGCGCGTCGCCCATGGCTGAGCCGACCCGCAGCACCTGCGCCTATTGCGGCGTCGGCTGCGGAGTCCTGGCCGACGGCGATCGGGTCCGCGGCGATCCCGAGCATCCGGCGAATTTCGGCCGCCTCTGTTCCAAGGGCAGTGCGCTCGGCGAGACGCTCGGCCTGGAAGGCCGCTTGCTGCAGCCGCGGATCAACGGCATCGACGCCGACTGGAACCAGGTGCTCGACCTCGTCGCAAGCAAGCTCGCGGCGACGATCGCGCAACACGGCCCCGACGCCGCCGCCTTCTACGTTTCCGGCCAATTCCTGACCGAGGACTACTTCGTCGCCAACAAGCTGATGAAGGGCTTCATCGGCTCCGGCAATATCGACACCAATTCGCGACTCTGCATGGCGTCCTCGGTCGCCGGCCATCGCCGTGCTTTCGGCGAGGACGTCGTGCCCGGCTGCTACGAGGATCTTGACGAAACCGATCTCGCCGTTCTCATCGGTTCCAACACCGCCTGGTGCCATCCGGTGCTTTATCAGCGCCTGCTGGCCGCGCGCGAGAAACGCGGCACCCGGATCGTGGTCATCGATCCGCGCCGCACGGCGACCGCGGCCGAGGCAGATCTGCACCTGCCGCTGCGTTCCGGCAGCGATGTCCTGCTGTTCAACGGCCTGCTGGCCTGCCTCGCGCAGCGCGGCCCACTCGACCGCGACTACATCGCCGCACATACCAGCGGCTTCGACGCGGCGCTGGCCTTGGCGGAGGCCGATGCCGGCAACATTGCCAAGGTGGCGGCCGGCTGCGACCTCGATCCTGCAGCCGTCGCGCGGTTCTACGACTGGTTCGCGTTCACCGAGCGGAGCCTGTCGCTCTACAGCCAAGGTGTCAACCAATCGGCCCATGGCACGGACAAGGTCAATGCGATCCTCAATGTGCACCTGGCGACTGGACGCATCGGCCGGCCCGGCATGGGGCCCTTCTCGCTGACCGGGCAGCCCAATGCGATGGGTGGCCGCGAGGTCGGCGGACTCGCCAATCAGCTCGCCGCGCACATGGCTTTCGAGGACGAAGGCGCCGTCGATCGCGTCCGCCGCTTCTGGAATGCGCCGCGGATCGCAACGAAGCCAGGACTGAAAGCCGTCGAGATGTTCGACGCCGCGGCCGAGGGCCGGATCAAATTTCTCTGGATCGCCGGCACCAATCCCGCGGTCAGCATGCCCGATGCGGCAAGGGTAAGGGCGGCCCTGAAGACGTGCCCGTTCGTCGTCGTCTCCGACATCACCCTCACCGACACGACGCGCTATGCGCATGTCCTGTTGCCCGCCGCCGCCTGGGGCGAGAAGGACGGCACGGTCACCAATTCCGAGCGCCGGATCTCGCGGCAGCGTGCTTTCCGGCCGCTGCCGGGCGGGGCGCGGCCGGATTGGCGGATCTTTGCCGCGGTGGCGCAACGGCTCGGACATGGCGCGGCTTTTAACTATGACGGACCTCGGGATGTCTTCCGCGAGCATGCGCAGCTTTCCGCCTTCGAGAACGACGGAGCGCGGCAGTTCAATCTCGCCGCCCTCATCGACGCGGACTATGACGCATTGGAACCGGTGCAGTGGCAGGGTGCGCGCCTGTTTGCCGATGGCCGCTTCTCGACGCCGGATCGCCGCGCGCGTTTCGTGGCGGTGCGCCAGGAAGCGGCTGCGATCGCGCCCGGCGGCGACTATCCGATCGTGCTCAATACCGGACGCGCGCGGGATCAATGGCACACGATGACCCGCACCGGCCTGGTGCCGCGGCTGACCGCGCATGCGCCCGCTCCCATGGTCGAGTTGGCGCCGGCCGATGCCGCACGACTGGGCCTCACGGATTATGATTTCGCGGAAGTCCGCAGCCGGCACGGCAGCGTGATCCGCCGCCTGCGCGTCAGTGCGGACCAGACTCCCGGAACCGCCTTCATGACGATGCACTGGACCGATCAGTTCGCGGCGCGATCGATCGTCGGATCGGTGGTCAACCCGACCACCGATCCGTGGTCGGGCCAGCCGGAGCTGAAGCACACGCCGGTCGCGATCGCACCGGTGAAGATGGGCTGGGCCGGCTTCCTGGTCAGCCGCCGCGCGCTGCGACCGAAGGGCCTGGTGCATTGGAGCAAGCGCGCGATCGACGGAGGCTGGCTCTATCACCTTGCCGGTCCGGAGCCGGCCGCCGACGGCATCCTGCTGGCGCGCCGCCTGCTCGACGGCCTGCCGCGCGATGGCGCCATCGAGTATCACGACGCCCGGCGCGGCACCTTTCGCGCGGCCTATGTCGATCCGAGCGGCAGCCTGACCGACTGCCTCTTCGTCGGCCGGCCCGAGCTGCAGGCCGATGACGGCTGGCTGGTTGCCTTGTTGGCGCAGGCGCGTCCGCTCGCCGATGCCGATCGTCGTGCGTTGCTTTCCGGTCGCGTGCCGCTCGATACGGTCGGCGAGGGCCGCATCGTCTGCAGCTGTTTCCAGGTCGGCCTCGGCCGGATTGCCGCGGCAGTCCGGCATGAAGGGATCGCCGATACGGCGGCGCTGGGCCGACGCTTGCAATGCGGCACCAATTGCGGCTCCTGCTTGCCCGAACTCAGGGAGATCATTGCCTATGAACGCTGTCTCGCCGCCGAATAGCGCTGAACTCGGCACCGGGCTTCCGTATCTGCCGATCTTCCTCGACGTGCGGCGGCGGATGGTGCTTTTGATCGCAGGCGGAGAGGGCACTTGCGCCAAGCTCAGCCTGCTGCGGAGCGCGGGTGCCCGGGTGCGGCTGGTGGCATTGCGTGACGATCCGATTCTTCGCCGGCGATATTGCGGCGACGCCGACATTGAGCTGGCGCAGGGGCCGCTCGACGCCCGCCACTTCGAAGACGCTGTCGTGGCGGTCGATGCCTCCGGCGATCCGGAGACCAACCGTCTCGCACGGTCGTTTTCGCGAGCGGCCGGTATTCCGCTCAACGTGGTGGACCGGCCGAGGCAGTGCAATTTCATTTTTCCGGCGATCCTCGATCGCGCGCCGATCATCGTCGCGGTTTCGACCGGCGGCGCCGCACCGGCCATCGCGCGGCTCATTCGGCAGAGACTGGAAACGGCGATCCCCGCAGGCTTCGGGCGGATTGCGGCACTCGCTGCGCGGTTTCGCGGATCTGTGGCGGAACGTCTCTCACTTCATGGGCGCTGTGCGTTCTTCTGGGAACGTTTGTTCGACGGGCCTGCGGCCGATCTCGCGCTTGCAGGGCGGCTCGAGGATGCGGCCTTGCTCGCAGAGTCGCTCATGGCCGACTTGGAGGCGGGGCCCAACATCAGTGACGTCCAGATGGTGGACGTGTCATCCGAGGACCCTGAACTGCTCACTCTGCGTGCTGCGCGCCTGCTCAGGACCGCGGATCTCATCATTCATGATCCGTCGATCGGACCGTGTATCCTTGCGCTCGGCCGACGCGATGCACGGAAGATAGCGCTCGATGCACCTGGCGTGTCGCCGGCGGCGCTGGACCGGATCAAAGCGAGACATAGTCGGAATTGCAATCTGGCTGTTTACCTGCGGTTGCGTCCATTGTGACGCTCCCAGTCGAAACGTCTTTCGGCACGCACGCTTTAGCGTCAGTGTGTAGGCGTTCATCATGCCGCAACATACACCTGCTAGGGACATTCTGGAGCCAGTCCAGTCGAATGGACTCGATGAAGCTTTGATGACGGCGGAGCGGCAAACAGATGGCCAACCAGCTTCTCAAGGACGCGGTCCATGCCAATGCACTCACCTCGAAGCAAGGACTACTGGAGCGCCTGTTCACACTCGCTTTTTCCGGCCTCGTCTATCCGCAGATCTGGGAGGATCCAGAGGTCGACATGGCGGCGCTCGACCTTGCTCCAGGCAAGCGCATCCTGACGATCGCCTCCGGCGGCTGCAATGTCATGAGCTATCTGACGGCGTCGCCGGCGGCAATCAGCGCCGTCGATCTCAATCCTGCACATGTGGCGCTGGTGAAGTTGAAGATCGCGGCTATCAAGCATCTGCCGGATTATGAGTCGTTCTTCCGATTCTTCGGCCATGCCGACGAGAAGGCCAACACCTTCTTCTATGATCGCTACATCCGCGACCGGCTCGATCCGGTGACGCGGGCCTATTGGGAGCACAAGCGCTTCGGCACCGGCCGCCGCATCAACATCTTCGCTCGCAACGTCTATCGCTATGGCTTGCTCGGCCGCTTCATCGGCACTGTCCATGTCCTGGCCCGTGCCTATGGCAAGAACCCGCGCAGGATGCTGACGGCAACCAGCCTCGACGAGCAGCGGCGGCTGTTCAACGAGACGCTGGCGCCCATGTTCGACACGAAGCTGGTACGCTGGATGTGTCGGTTGCCGATCTCCCTCTATGGCCTCGGCATCCCGCCGGCGCAATTCGCCTATCTCAATGCCCAGGCGCACGGAAATGTCGCCGCGCTGTTGAAAGACCGGCTGGAACGACTGGCGTGCGATTTTCCGATGGAAGACAATTATTTCGCCTGGCAAGCCTTCGGCCGCGGCTACGACAAGGCCGAGCGGATCGCCGTGCCGCGCTATCTGTCTCGCCGTCACTATGAAACCGTGAAGGCCAATGTCGATCGGGTCGAGATCGAGCATGCGTCGTTCACGACGCGGCTCGGGCGGGAACCCGGCGCCGCCTTCGACGGCTATGTGCTGCTCGATGCGCAGGACTGGATGTCCCATGCCCAGATGGCCGAGCTGTGGGCGGAAATCACCCGCACGGCCAAGCCCGGCGCCCGGGTCATCTTCCGCACCGCGGGCGACGAGAGCCCGCTCGAAGCGGCGCTTCCCGGGGAAATCCGCCGGCGCTGGAGTTACGATCCGGAGGCGTGCCGTGCCTACGTCGCCAAGGATCGTTCGTCGATCTATGGCGGTTTCCATCTCTACCAGTTGAAGGCTGCCGATCAGGCTTGAGCGCCGCATGACGTCGCACGCGACTGCGATGGATCGGATGTATCGCCACACGCGGCACATCTACGATCTTACGCGCAAGCCGTATCTGTTGGGCCGCGATCGGCTGATCGCCGAGCTGGGCCTGGAAGCCGGTGGCAGCGTGCTTGAAATGGGCTGCGGCACTGGACGAAATCTGATCGCCGCGGCACGCACCTATCCGAAGGCGGAGCTTTACGGCTTCGACATCTCCGAAGAGATGCTGAAGACCGCCAAGGCGGCGGTCCGCCGCGCCGGCCTCGCCGATCGCATTCACCTCGTGGAAGGCGACGCGACCGCGTTCGACGCAGCCGCGGCGTTTGGACGGGCAGCGTTCGATCGTGTCTATTTCTCCTATGCGCTCTCCATGGTACCGCCGTGGCGCGTGGCGCTCGCGCATGGGCTTGCACTGACCAATCCAGGCGGCCGGTTCTCGGTCGTCGATTTCGGATGCTGCGAGGGGCTGGGCCGGCTGCCGCGTGCGATCCTGCATGGATGGCTGATGCTGTTCCATGTGACGCCCCGCGCCGCGCTGGAGGACGAGATCAAAGCGCTCGCCCGGGCCAGCGGTCGCCCGTTCCGTCTCGAGCGGCCGTTCGGGGGATACGCGCAACTGGCGACGGTCGGGTCGTCGTCTGGATAACACAGCGAGTCGGCGCAGCGGTTGGACGCCGGGTATTTTTCCGTTTCAGCATGATGCCGAGTCGATTGGCCGGCGGGCACAGCCGGGGCCTGATAACGCTCTGATCCATCTCAGGGATTTGCAGCGGCGCAGGGGGATTGGTAGCCTCAATGCGTCCCTGCTTGACGCAAAAGTCGAACCGAGTCGCGGCTCATTTCGGCTGGACGAGCCCGTTGCACGCTTGAATTCTGGCGCATTCGGTGGCCCGTATCTGAAGTACCTGAAACCCAGCCGCCGAGTCGCGGCGATAGAGATGCCGAGGAAAGAGAACATGGCTAAAGCTGCATCTGCGACCCAGACTGTGATTACGCTCAAGAATCTCGCGACAGAAGTCGCAGAGAAGCATGAACTGCCGAAGAAACAAGCCGAGGCTATGCTTGGCGAAGTGATCGCGTCGATCGCCAAGCAACTGAAGAAGGGATCGAAGATCCGCATCGCAGGTCTTGGCATCCTCCAGGTTCGCAAGCGCGCAGCGCGCATGGGCCGGAATCCGCAAACGGGCGAAGCGATCAAGATCAAGGCTTCGAAGAAGATTGCCTTCCGGGCCGCGAAGGAACTGAAGGAGTCGATCTAAGACTTCGTTCTGCGCCTTAAGATCAGCGGCCTCGGGACGGTTACCCGATCGAGGCTGCTGATCTTCCCGCGCCGGCTGACTGCAATGCCCTCAGCGGTATCGCCAGGGCGTAGAGTGCCTGTCCGATGATTTGGTACTGTTGCTGGCGATCCCTTCTCAGCGGATGTCGCCGCGCTGGTTGATCTCGCCGGCGCTCCTGCTGATAGGGCTCGTTGCCGGTGGAACTGAGGACCGTGCCGCATCACGGCATGAAATGGTGGGTGCGACAGGGATTGAACCTGTGACCCCTACCGTGTGAAGGTAGTGCTCTCCCGCTGAGCTACGCACCCGGGACCGGCCTTCCCCCGCAAGACGGCGGGGCTTGAAGGCGGAGAGAAGGCCGGTTGTTTAGCCGCCGCGCCCCAGCCTGTCAAACCATCCCTGTCGAGCCATCCCGCAACCGGTCAAACCCGCGTGAAACGGGTCCTCAAGGAACGCTGCGGCCCAGCGAGCGGTTGACCATCGGCCGGCCGGCAGCGCAAATGGTGAAAGCAGCCCGCGGCCGACGCCTTGGGAATTTTCCAAAGGATTATCAATGGCTTGGAACTTCAGTCGAGTCGCGTGCCTGGCGCTTTCGCTGGTTGCCCTGCCGTTGGCACAGGCCGCCGCCAAGCCGGTGACCCTCACCTATATCGGCTATCTCGCTGGCTTCCCGGTCCTGCAGATGACCGCCCAGGCCGACCTGCCGGTCGCCGGAAACGGCGAAGCCGCCGACGGCATCTATGGGCTCAACGCCAATGTCGTGACCCAGGGGTCGCTGGCGACGCTCTATCCCTATCGGATGTCGGTTTCCGCCAATGGTCGGCTGGCGAATGCGCGGGCCCAGCCGACGCAATTCCACTCCGAAGGCACGATCATGTCGAGGACGGAGAGCGTCACGCTGACCTATCGCACCAACGGCAAGGTCGATATCAAGGCGGTGCCGCTGACCCGCCAGGCCCAGGATGCGGCCGCCCAGGGCACCGCCAACGGCACGATCGATCCGGCCAGCCTGGTCCTCGCGGTGATCGCCAACTATGCGCAGAAGGACACCTGCACCGCGAGCTACAAGCTGTTCGACGGCGTGCGCCGCTATGATCTCAACGTGACCGAGGTCGGCAACGGCAATGTCGAGATGTACAAGCGGTCCTTTTATCAGGGTCCGGCCACCGCCTGCCAGGCGGTGCCGCAGCTGATTCAAGGCTTCGCCCAGATGGCCGTCCAATCCAAGCTCTATCCGGAGTCGGCGAAGATCTGGATCGCCAATGCGGTTGCCGGCATGCCCGCCGTGCCGGTGCGCATCTACACCCAGAATGCGCTCGGCGAGATGGTCTTCGACCTCGTCGCCGTGCAGTGACGCCCCGCCGGCCCGGTCCTAGAGCCTCGCCAACGCGTCCGGCAGCTCGGCGAAACGCGTGAGCTTGAGATCGGCATCCTCGGCCGGATTGCCGTAATCGGACGGGATCAGGATCGCGGTGACCGCTGCCGCCCGGGCGCAGGCCACGTCATTGGCGCTGTCGCCGATCATGACGGCGTCGGAGGCCGTGCCGCCGAGCCCTTCGATCGCCGCCAGCAGCGGCTCCGGATCCGGCTTGCGCTTCGGCAGTGAGTCGCCGCCGATCACCGTTCCGAAGAAACGGTCTAGCTTCAGCGCCTTCAGGATTCGCTGCGTCGGGTCATAGGGCTTGTTGGTGCAGACGGCGAGCTTGTGGCCTTCGGCTTGCAGCCGCTCCAGCACCGCCTCGACCTCCGGATAGGCCCGGGTCTGGTCGATCAGGCAATCGCGATAGAGCGCCAGGAAACGCTTCAGCGCCGCGGGCCGGTCGGCATCGCCGAGGCCCGAAGCGGCGAGCCCGCGCTCGACCAGCACGCCGGCCCCGTCGCCGACCATCGATCGCACCGTGCTCTCCGCCAGCGGCGGCTTGCCGAGCTCGGCCAGCAGCCCGTTCAAAGCCGTGGCGAGATCCGGGGCGCTGTCCACCAGCGTGCCGTCGAGGTCGAAGATGAGATGCCGCGTCCGAACCATATCCCTGCCGTCTTTCGTCCCAGTCGAGCCCTGTTGGACCCGCGGGCGGGAGTATGGCATTTTGCGCGGCATCGCAAGCGGCCAGTCCCTGGGGTGAAGAGATCGTGTCCAAGTTCGGCGGCCGCGCGGCCTAGGATGGAAAACGCTTCGGAACGTGGCGCCGTCCTGGTGACCGGGGGTGCGGGTTATGTCGGCAGCCATATCTGCAAGGCGCTGCGGCGCGCGGGATATCTGCCGGTTACATTCGACAATCTCTCGACCGGGCACCGCTGGGCGGTGAAGTGGGGTCCGCTCGAGATCGGCGACGTGCGGGATACCGATCACCTGGAAGCGCTGATGCGCCGCTACCGCGTCAAGGCGGTCCTGCATCTTGCCGCACTCTCGCTGATCGCCGGCTCGGCCGAAATGCCGTTCGAGTATTACGACGTCAATGTCGGCGGCGCGCTGGCGCTTTCCCTGGCGATGCGCAATTGCGGCCTGCGCCGGCTGGTCTTTTCCAGCACCTGCTCGGTCTATGGGGTGCCGCCGTCACTGCCGGTCGCCGAGGATGCGCCAACTCTGCCGGTCAATGTCTACGGCCGCACCAAGCTCGCGGCGGAGAATCTATTCGCCGACCTCGCGCGCGCTGATGTCCTGGATGTCGCGCTGCTGCGCTACTTCAACGCCGCCGGCGCCGACAGCGAGGGAGAGATCGGCGAGGCGCACGATCCGGAATCGCACCTGATCCCGCTGGCGATCCGCGCCGCGCTCGAACCCGGAGAGCCGCTGAAGATCTTCGGCACCGATTATCCGACGCCGGACGGGACCTGCCTGCGCGATTACATCCATGTCGAGGACCTTGCCGCAGCCCATTTGCGGGCGCTGGAATTCCTGGAGACGGCACCGGGATGCCATGCCTTCAACCTCGGCACCGGCATTCCGGTTTCGGTGCGCGCGGTGCTCGCTGCGGTCGAGCGCCTATCGGGTCGACCGGTCAAGGTCGTGGAGACGTCCCGCCGCCCCGGCGATCCGGAGCAGCTCTTCGCATCGCCGGAAAAGGCGCGCCGCGTGCTGGGGTGGTCGGCCAAGGCCATGACCATCGACGCCACGGTCGGCTCGGCATTGCAGTGGTACCGTAAGCAGGCTGAGATCGGTGCGGCGTCGTAACCGGCCATATTTCCGCCGTCTTCCTGCTCTAGCAGAGCCCTGTTGGACCGGCGCGCCGGATATGGCATTTTGCGCGGCATCGCCGGCCGTGCATGGCGCGGTCCATCGGGGTCTTCAGCAAGGGTCTCGTCATGAGTGAAATCGCCGCCATCGTGCTGGCTGCGGGGAAGGGCACGCGGATGAAATCCGCCTTGCCCAAGGTGCTGCACCGGATCGCCGGCCGCAGCATGGTCGGTCACGTATTGGACAATCTCGCGGCGCTGAAGGTCGCCCGGACCGCGGTGGTGATCGCGCCCGGCATGGACATCGTCGCCCGCGAGGTCGCGCCGCATCCGACCGTGACTCAGCACGAGCAGCTCGGCACCGGCCATGCCGCCGCGGCGGCGCGGGAAGCGATCGGCAGGGTCGAGGGCACCGTCCTGGTCCTGTTCGGCGATTCCCCCTTCGTCACGGCGGACACCATGGGCCGCCTGGTCGCGCGGCGCGAGGCGGCGGATCGCCCTGCGGTGGTGGTGCTCGGCATGCGGCCGAAGGATCCGACCGGCTATGGTCGGATCGTGACTGACGGCCATGACAATGTCAGCGCGATCGTCGAGCACCGCGACGCCGACGAGCAGCAGCGCGCGATTGGGCTCTGCAATTCCGGCGTGATGGCGATTGACGGCACCGTGCTCTGGAATCTGATCGACGCGATCGGCAACGCCAATGCGAAGCAGGAATACTACCTGACCGACATCGTCGCCATTGCCAGGGCGCGCGGCCGCAACGCGGCGGTCGTCGAGGCGCCGGCCGAAGAGTTGATCGGCATCAACAGCCGCGCCGAGCTCGCCGCGGCGGAAGCGCTCTGCCAGGAACGCCTGCGCGCCCGCGCCTTCGACAACGGCGTCACCATGACCGATCCCGCATCGGTCTTTCTCTGCGCCGACACAAGGCTCGGCCAGGACGTGACCATTGGCCCCAACGTGGTGTTCGGACCCGGCGTCAGCGTCGCCTCCAATGTCGAGATCCGCGCCTTCTCGCATATCGAAGGCGCCGCGATCGAGAGCGGCGCGGTGATCGGCCCCTTCGCGCGGTTGCGACCGGGCTCGAAGATCGGGCGCGACGCCCATGTCGGAAACTTCGTCGAGACCAAGAACGCCGTGCTGGGCGCGGGCGCCAAGGCCAACCACCTGGCCTATCTCGGCGATGCCGAGATCGGGTCGAAGTCGAACATCGGCGCCGGCACCATCACCTGCAATTACGACGGCTTCCTGAAGTCGAAGACCACGATCGGCGACAATGTGTTCGTCGGCTCCAATTCCGCCTTGGTGGCGCCGGTCACGATCGGCGAGGGCGCGATCGTCGCGGCCGGCAGCGTCATCACCCGCGACGTGGAGCCGGACGCGCTCGCGGTCGCCCGCGGCCTGCAGGTGGATAAGCCCGGCTGGGCCGGGAAATTCCGCACTGCGCGCGCGGCCCAGAAGAAGTCGAAGAGCTAGAATCACAGGGATACAACGGCATGTGCGGGATCGTCGGGATCATCGGCAAGGCGGAGGTGGCGCCGCTGCTGTTCGACGGATTGAAGCGCCTCGAATACCGCGGCTATGATTCGGCCGGCATCGCGACGCTGGTGGACGGCAAGATCGAGCGCCGCCGCGCCGAGGGCAAGCTCGGCAATCTTGCCGCGCGGCTCGAGGCGGCGCCGCTCGCCGGCGTGATCGGCATCGCGCATACGCGCTGGGCGACCCATGGCCGGCCGAACGAGACCAACGCCCATCCGCACGCGACCGCGCGGGTCGCGCTGGTGCATAACGGCATCATCGAGAACTTCCAGGAGCTGCGCGACGAGCTCGCGAAGACCGGCTGCAAATTCGAGACCGAGACCGACACCGAGGCGGTGGCCCATCTGCTGACCCATTATCTCGACCAGGGCATGGATCCGGAAGCGGCCATGGCGAAGATGATGCCGCGGCTCCACGGCGCCTTCAGCCTGGCGATCCTGATCGCCGACCGTCCCGACATCATGATCGGCGCGCGCCGCGGCAGCCCGCTCGCCGTCGGCTACGGCGACGGCGAGATGTACTTGGGCTCCGATGCGATGGCCTTGGCGCCCTTCACCGACCGGATCTGCTATCTCCATGAAGACGACTGGGTCGTGATCTCGCGCGACACCGCGACCATCTACAACGACGGCAAGCGGGTCAACCGCGAGGTCCGGAAGACGGCGCTCTCCGGTGCCCTCATCGGCAAGGGCAACCACGCCCATTTCATGATGAAGGAGATCGCCGAGCAGCCGGCGGTGATCGGCGACACGCTGCAAGCCTTCCTCAACCCCTTGAAGCGGCGAATCGAGCTGCCGGACCTGCCGGTCGATCTGGCGAAGATCTCGCAGCTCACCATCGTCGCCTGCGGCACCGCCTACCTCGCCGGCTTCGTCGCCAAGTATTGGCTGGAGCGGATCGCCCGCCTGCCGGTCGAGCTCGACATCGCCTCGGAGTTCCGCTACCGCGAAGCGCCGATGCCGAAGGACGGTGCCACCCTGGTCATCTCGCAATCCGGCGAGACCGCCGACACGCTCGCCGCCTTGAAATACGCCAAGGCGCAAGGCCAGAAAGTGATCGCGGTTCTGAACGTGCCCGAAAGCACGATCGGCCGCGAATCCGATGCCGTGCTCCACACGCTGGCCGGTCCGGAGATCGGCGTCGCCTCGACCAAGGCCTTCACCACCCAACTCGTCGTCCTCGCCGCATTGGCGGTCGCGACGGCGCGGGCCCGCGGCGCCATCGACGAGCAGCGCGAGGCCGAGCTCTCGACCGCTTTGACCGAAGTGCCGGCGCGCGCCGCCGAGGTGCTGAACCACGATGCGCGGCTGAAGCAGATCGCGCAGCAGGTGGCGGAATGCCGCGACGTCCTGTTCCTCGGCCGCGGCACCAGCTATCCGATCGCGCTCGAAGGCGCCTTGAAGCTGAAGGAGATTTCCTACATCCATGCCGAAGGCTATGCCGCCGGCGAGATGAAGCACGGGCCGATCGCCCTGATCGACGACAATGTGCCGGTGATCGTCGTCGCCCCCAGCGACGATCTCTTCGAGAAGACCGCCAGCAACCTGCAGGAGGTCCGTGCCCGCGGCGGCCGCGTGATCTTCTTCTCGGACAAACACGGCATTGCCAAGCTCGGCGATGCGGCAATGGCGGCGATCGAGCTTCCGACCGTCGACCCCTTCGTGGCGCCGATCCTCTACGCCATCCCGGTCCAGCTCCTGGCGTATCATGCCGCGGTGGCCAAGGGGACCGACGTCGACCAGCCGCGCAATCTGGCGAAGAGCGTCACGGTCGAGTGATGACCGGCCGGTGTAGCTGTGCCAAGATGACGGCATAGACCGTTTCGACGCTGCACGAGTACCCGCGATGTTCGAGCCCACCCAGATTCCCGGCATGATCGAACCGGTCGAGCAGCAGATGCTGACCGAGCTTGCCGCCGACCCGTTCGTCGCCGAGCATGGCGCGATCGTCGAGTTCGGCACGTTCTTCGGCCGCAGCACCTCTTGTCTGGTCAACGGTGCGTTGCGCTGGTGGTCGCCCGAGCGCGCGCCGGCCGTCTATGCGTTCGACAGCTACGCCTGCATCGGCAGCCGGGGCTTCGCCCGCGAGGTGATGGCCTTCGCCGACCGGGCCGGGGTCGGCAAGCTGGTCAGGGTCGAGGGCGACAAGGTGAACTTCCGTCCGGTCTATGACCACCATGTCGGCCAAGCCGAAGCCGTCGGCGTCCTGCGCACCACGACCGCCGAGCTCCGGGACTCGCAATGCCCTTGCGACCGCATCGCGCTCATTCACCTCGACTCGCCCAAGTTCTATCGGGAGCTCAAATACGTCCTGGTGCGCTTCTTCCCGGCGCTGGTGCCCGGCGCCCGCATCGTGTTCCAGGACTTCTTCTATCACTGGTCGGCCAGCCTGATCGCCGCCACCCAGCTCATGGTCGATCGCGGCTTCATCGCGATGGAGCGATCGGCGGCTTCGGCGCTGGTCACGCGGGTCTTGCGGGTGCCGAGCCTTCAGGACGTCCTTGATCTCGACCTCGCGATGAATGATGCCTCGGTCACCGGACTGATCGATCGCAGCATCGCCGCGGTGAAGGCAATTCCGGTCGATCGCGCCGAGCAGTTCATCCCGCGCCTCTACTTGGCCAAGATGCAGCAGCTCTGGGAGAACGGGCAGTTTGCCCATGCCGAGAAGACGCTGCGGCAGATGATGAGCGACTCCGGGAACAACATGAACGCGGCGGTCTTCAACGACTTCCGGGAGCTGCTGCGACAAGGTTTCAGCGTGCGCAAGGCGTATGAGCTCGATCACGCGGACCGCGGGTGATCTTCGAACGGATGGACGGAACCGGCACATCGATTGATCGCGACCGGCTCCGCGGCTGGAGTCGCCGCGCCGACCTGCCCGGCCTGCGGCACGCCGCCGGACATCTCGCCGCGCTCACTCTCACCGGCACGCTGGTTTGGGCGGCGCGCGGCACTGTCTGGCTCTGGCCGGCAATGCTGCTCCACGGCGTCGTGCTGATCTTCCTCTTCACGCCGCTCCACGAATGCATCCATCGCACCGCCTTCAAGACCCGGGCGCTCAACGAGGCGGTCGCTTTCGTGATCGGCGTGCTCATTCTGCTGCCGCGGGAATACTTCCGCGCCTTCCATTTCGCGCACCATCGCTTCACCCAGGACCCGGAGCGGGATCCCGAGCTCGCCAGCCCGAAGCCGGCCAACATCCGGCAATGGCTCTGGCAGGTGAGCGGGCTCCCGTATTGGATCGCGCAAGCCCGGGGCACCGTCATGCATGCGCTCGGCCGCGCGCCGGAATCCTTCTACAAGGATGACCGGCAGCACCGCGCCGTGATCCGCGAGGCGCGGATCGTGCTCGGCATCTATGCGCTGGTCCTCCTCGTCTCGGTCGCCGTGGGAAGCGATGCCGCCCTGATCTACTGGGTGATTCCGGCGCTGCTCGGCCAGCCGGCCCTGCGGCTCTACCTCATGGCGGAGCACAGTCTCTGCCCGCTCACCCCCGACATGCTGGCGAACACCCGCACCACCTACACCAATGCATGGGTGCGCGCGCTCGCCTGGAACATGCCGTATCACGCCGAGCACCACGCCTATCCGGCCGTGCCGTTCCATCGCCTGCCCGAGGTCAACCGCGCCATCGCACCGCGCCTCAAGATGACCGCGCCGGGCTACATCGCGGTCCAGCGGCAGATCCTCCATTCCTATCGACGCTGAGCGGCCGAGGCTTTAGCCTGTCGCCTTCAACAGGGGACGGATTTCATCATGCGTGCAGGTTCGCGACGGCAGCTCCTCACGGTCGCTGCTTGTCTTCTGGCCGCGGTCGGGCTCACGCGGCCGGCCGGCGCTTCCGAGGCGTTGAAGGCAGCGGTGGAGAAGCTCGGCGGCAAGCCTTGCGAAGACAGCGCGCTCACCTGCGTCGATCTCCCGGTGCCGATCGACCGGGCGCAGCCCGGCGCCAACGAGCGGATCACCATCCGCTTCGCCGTCAGCTTCGCCCATGAGGAAAGCAAGGGCGTCCTGTTCTATGCCGTGGGCGGGCCGGGCGGCAGCGGCTTGCAGGCCGCCGACAGCTATCTCGGCAGCTTCGATGCGCGGCTCGAGAACGAGATGGACGTCGTCTTCTTCGACCAGCGCGGGGTCGGACCGCTGAACGGAATCCGCTGCCCCAAGGCGGGCCTCGCCTTCGACACGGCGCCGCTTTCGCTTGAGCAGCCCGACCGGGCGATCGCCGCCGCACGGACCTTCGTCGAGGCCTGCCGGCGCGAGACACCGCATTCGGAGCTGCTGCCGCATCTCGCAACCGTCGATGCGATCCAGGACGTCGAGGACTTCCGCCGGGCGATCGGCGCGCCCAAGGTCTGGTTCTACGGCGAAAGCTACGGCACCCAGTTCGCGCAGGCCTATGCCACGCGCTATCCGGCGGCGATACGCGGCGTGGTCATCGACGGCGTGGTCGATCTCAGCCTCAACGCGTCGCAGTATTACAGCGAGGACGTCCGCACCACGGAGAAGCTGCTGGCGAAAACCCTCGCCGCCTGCGACGCGATCGGTGCCTGCCGCGACGATATGGGCGCAGCCGCCGCCGAAGTCTACGACCGCCTGGCGGCCGGGCTCGACAAGGCGCCGGTTCAAGTCGATTTCCCCTTGGCCGATGGCAGTTTCGCCAAGCGCGAGATGTCGGCGGCGATCCTCGATGCCAACGCCTTCTACGCGCTTTATGGACCGGACAGCCGAGTCGCCTTCCTGCGCGCGCTGGCGTCGGCCGGCCGCGGCAATCTCGTGCCGATGCTGCGGCTCGGCTATTCCAATCTCGGCGCCGATCCGGAGACGCTGGAACCGGCCGACGATGCAAGCTGGTACGGCGGCGCCTATTACGGCATCACCTGCCCGGACTACGACGATGCCGGCGGCGACGCCGAGGCCAAGGCGCGCACCATTCTAAACGAAGCACGCGATCTCGCACCGGCTGCGCCGCGGCTGCTCCGCGCCTTCTATGCCGAGCGCCTGGTTTGCGCCTTCTGGCCGGTGAAGCAGCGCGCGCAACGGCCGGCCGCTTTCGCCGGCGGCGACTATCCGACCCTGGTGCTCAATTCCGACAGCGATCCCGCGACGCCGGTCTCGAACGGCTATGCGGTGTTTCAGCATGCGAAGAACGCCTACATGGTGACGATGCGCGGCGGCCCGCATGTGATCTTCGGCCGCGGCCTTGGTTGCCCGGACGCAATCGTGTTCGGCTTGATGCTCGATGGCCGAAAGCCGGAGCGGCCGGAGCAGGTCTGCGAGCAAGATTTCCTCGATCCCTATGTCCCGCTCACCGCGCCTATGGATGCTTTCGCGCTGGCGCGCGGTGCCGAGATCGAGCTGGCGCAGCTGCCGGCCCTGGTGAACTGGGACCGTGTCGACCCGATCGCACTGGGCTGCGACTTCGGCGGCAGCGTCACCGCCACCGCCGGCGAGACCGGCACCGACTATGCCTTCAAGGACTGCGCCTTCTGGCCGGATGTGAAGGTGAACGGCAGCGGGGTGGAGATCGATGCCGGCGACGGCACCCAGCCCGACGGCATGACCCTGAAGCTCGACCTCGCCGGGGCGCGTCAGGGCGCGCTCAACTACCGCCACGACACGACCACGGAAGCCATGAGCCTCTCCGGCAGGTTCGACGGCAAGGACGCAGCAACCCCGCGCCCAATGCCGTAAGACCTGGAGCACGGGACGATCAGCTTGAATCGTCATGCCGTCTCCGGATCGCGTCTAGGCTATCCGCCCGCGTGGTCGTTGCCAGCGTGCGCGGCGATGAACATGGCGACGGCCGACCGGCAATAGGACTCGATTTCGTTGTCGTCTTCTGCTCTCGCCGGATCGAAGCGCGCGATCATCAGGAGATCGCATCCTTTGAAAAGCGCGGCAAACAAGCGGGCGGAGCGGAGAGGATCGGGCACGTTCAGAACCGCCCTTGCGTGCAACTGACGGAGCAGGGCCTCGATTTGGGCGATGACACGGGCGGGGCCGGCTTCGTAATGGAGCTTGCTCAGCGACTTTTGATTCGTCCTGTCGGCCATGACCATGGCTTCGACGCTGCGGACGTCCGGGTTCAACAGCGTGCGAAGCAGCAATGATCCCACCGCAACGAGCTGATCCTCGGCCGACCCGTCGACGCCTTTAAGCCGGGCCTGTGGTGCAAACAACTGTTGGCAGCCGGCCGCGATGGCCGCGCCGAACAGCGCCTCCTTGTTCTCGAAGTGCCGATAGATGCTGAGCTTGGATATCTTCGCCCGCTGAGCGACCTTGTCCAATGTCGTCGCTTGAAAGCCCAATTCCACAAAGAGTGCGCGCGCGGCGTCGACGATCGTCTGGCCAAGCGCCTCGTTGGCCGGCCGGCCGCGCCGGCTATGGCTATCTTCCGTCACGACGATTTCCAATACTTGACAGTATCCTAATTCTGGATTACGATACCACGTAGTATCCAAAATGTGCAAGCCCGGAGCCCATAACCATGGATGAAGTCATCATCATCGGCGGCAGCTTTGCCGGTCTCGCCGGCGCGCTGCAGCTCGGCCGTGCCCGCCGCAAGGTGACCGTTCTCGATACCGGCTTGCCGCGCAATCGCTTCGCCGGCCACTCGCATGGTGTGCTCGGCCACGACCACAAGCCACCGCTGGACATCCTGGCCCAGGCGCGGCACCAGCTGGCGCGTTATCCCACGGTCAGGCTGGTGAGTGCCCGCGCCGACAGCATCTCCGGCACCATCGACAATTTCTCCGTCCTTACGGGCGATGGTGAAAGCCTTGGTGCGCGCCGCTTGATCCTGAGCTATGGCGTTGTCGACCAGATGCCCGATGTTCCGGGCTTTGCCGAAAGCTGGGGCACGTCCATCGTGCCCTGCCCCTATTGCGATGGCTTTGAAGTCGCCGGCCTGCATTGGGGCCTCGTCTGGTCCGGCCCGCAGTCGATGAATCAGGTCAGGCTGTTCCACGATTGGACCGACAGGTTGACGGTCTTCGCCGACGGTCACGACATTGCACCCGGCATCCGGGCCGATTTGGCGGGCCGCCAAGTGCCTCTCGTTGATGGCCGGATCACCGGGGTCGCCCGTCACGGGAGCCATGGTGCCACCATCAGGCTCGATACCGGTCCCGACGTCGCAGTCGATATCCTGTTCGCGCATCCGCGTACCAAGCCGTCCGCAAGCCTGCATGAGTCACTGAGCCTTGCCACGGTCGATACGCCAACCGGCATCGTCCTCAAGGTCGACGAGCGCCGCGAAACCAGCGTGCCCGGCATCTACGCCGCCGGCGACCTCGCCACGCCCTTCTTGCCCTCGGTCACCCAGGCATCATCGCAGGGCGCGATGGCGGGCATCTTCGCTCAGCAGTCGATGCTGGTTTGAGAGTTCTGCCATGACAGGGCAAAACGCCGATCAGGTCGCCGACTGGAAGGACCAGAGCGGGGAGCGCTGGGTCGCCCACCAGGCCCGGCTCGACGCCATGCTGGCGGTCTTCGGCCAGGCCGCGGTCGAAGCCGCCGCGCCCCAGACGGGCGAGCGCGTGCTGGACGTCGGCTGCGGCGCCGGCGCGTCGAGCCTGGCTCTCGCCGCCCGCGTCGGTGCGGGCGGCGAAGTGCTGGGCGTGGACATATCCGAATCGCTGATCGGCCGAGCGCGCGCGCTTGCGCCACAGGATATGCCGGTCCACTTCCGGGTGGCCGACGCTAGCGGCGCTGCGCTGCCCGAGAGCGCCTTCGACATCCTGTTCTCGCGTTTCGGGGTGATGTTCTTCGACGATCCGACGGCGGCATTCGCGCATATGCGCCGCGCGCTCAAGCCGGGCGGGCGGGTCGCTTTCGTCTGCTGGCGCGGCGTAGCGGAGAACGATTGGGTGCGCCTGCCGATGGGTGCCATCAAGGGCATCATCCCGCCGACCGCCCCGTCTGATCCCGAAGGGCCCGATCCCGAAGCGCCCGGCCCATTTTCGTTCGGCGACCGGGGGTGGGTCGCGCGCATCCTGACGGCAGCCGGCTTCACCGATATCGCACTCGCGCCCTTCGATGCTTCCGTCCCGTTCGGCGAGGGCGTGACGCGGGACGCGGCGATCGACGACGCGGTGAAGATGACGTTAGAGGTCGGCCCGCTGTCGCGTGCGATCGCTGATCAGCCCGACGACATCCGCGCCCGTGCCTCGGCCGCGGTTCGTGCCGTCTTCGCGGACCGTGCCGGCGAGCGGTCGGTGATGGTGGACGGCGCGGCGTGGATCGTCACGGCGCGCAATCCGGCAAGCTGACCGGGATTAACGCGCGCAACCCCGCGGCCGCTGCCGTAACCTAGACCGAAGGCTCCAGCGCGCAGCCGTGCCGCGCGCGTTCCTCGAGATGCAGGGGATCGCCGCGCACCGGCGGGCGGCTGAGGAAGGTCATTGCCTGGCCGGTGTCGTCATGGCCGAGGAAGACCAGGTAACCGCCGGCCTTGCTGAACAGCTCGAAGCAGATCGGCCGCTGGTAATCGTCGTATTCGTAGGCGAAGCAGACCTTGCCGGCTTCGGTCCACCATTTGCCGCGGGCGATGTCGCCGAACTCGTAGAGGCTGCGTCCGGTGTCGCAATAGTATTCCGTCCAGGGCGTCCCGGTCTCCAGCAGTACGCCGCTCAAGGTGTTGCCGGCCATGCGGCTGGTGATCTCGGCGGGATCGGTGATCGGTTCGCCCAGAGGTTCACCTTGCGGCGCTGCATCCTCCGCGCGCGCAAGCCCGGCGCCGATCGCAAGCAGCAGGACGGCGATGGCGGCGCGCATCACACTCCGACGCAGGGACTCTTGGCGCCGATCGGCAGATTGGCCGAGTTGCCGTGCTCGACCTTCAGGCTGAAGGAGGCGAGATAGGTTGTGCCGTCATCGGCGACGGCGACGAACTGCACGCTGCCGTCCGGCCGCACGAACAGGATGAAGCAGTTCGCCGCACCGTTGCGATAGTTCGGATAGGCGTAGCAGACCTCGCCGTCCTGCAGCCACCACTTGCCGGGATAGGTGCAGCCCTTCTCCCAATAGGCGGTGCGGCCATCCGCCAGGTGATACTCGATCCAATTCTCGCCGTCGTAATAGCGGCCGTAGATCGTGAGGTCGTCGAGCTTCGCTTTGATCGCCTGGGGATCGGTCACCTCGACAGCATCCGTCGCCAGGTCCGAGGGCATGCTGTTGGGCGCGGCGGCGGCCGGAGGCAGGCCTTCGGGGCCGATCTCATCGGCGAAAGCCAGAACCGGCCCGAGGGTTTGTGTCAGAATCGCCAGGGCCACGGAGAAAGCGACCGAACGGATCAAGCCAGCGGACAATGTCACCCGGGTCAACTCCTGGGGGTTCAAGCATTATGTCGTTGAATCTATTGACCCGGCGGGTCGCGCGGTCAAGCTGCGCGATGGCCTGCCGCGAAAATTCCGCAATCCCGCGAAACCGCGGCGACCGGTGCGCGACAAGCTGTTGCACCACCGCAATTTATTCGATGACAGCCCCGGTTTTGCCGCTATTGTTCGGCCGCACGGAATCCGGGCCAGGCCGTGGAGAGGGAATGCTGGACGACATCGATCGCGCACTTCTGCAAGCGCTGCAGCGGGATGGTCAGATCTCTTACGCCGAGCTGGGGAGTCTGGTCGGGCTCTCGGCCTCCGCGGTGAACGATCGGCTGAAGCGGCTCAAGGGCAAGGGCGTGCTGCTGCGGATCACCGCCGAAGTCTCGGCCGCGGCGCTCGGGCGCGAGTTCCTGGTGTTCATTCTGATCGAGCTCGCCGACCTGAAGCAGGAGCCCGAGTTCCTCGCGCGCATGCGGGCGCGTCCCGAAGTGCTGGAATGCCACCACGTCGCCGGCGACTATTCCTATCTGCTGAAGCTGCGTCTGACCGGCACCGGGCATCTGGAACGGTTTCTCTCGGAGCAGGTGAAATCGATCGGCGGCATCCAGCGCACCCATTCCATCATCGCGCTCTCTTCCGCCAAGGAGACCCGCGAGATCGACACTTCGGTTCCCGGCACGGCTCAATGATCGATCTCTGGCTGGCGAACATCTGGATGCTCCTGAAGGGCGCCGGCATCGGCTTCGCCGTCGCCGCGCCGGTGGGTCCGATCGGCATGCTCTGCATCCGCACCACGCTGGAGCGGGGCCGGGTCGCCGGCTTCGCCGCGGGTTTGGGTGCCGCGGTGGCCGACGCGATCTATGGGGCGATCGGCGTGCTCGGCGTCACCGCGATCAGCGGCTATATCGAGGCGCAGCGGATCTGGCTGGAGCTCGGCGGCGGCATCTTCGTGATCCTGTTCGGCATCCATCTCGGCTTCACCAAGCCGAACATCCAGAATGGCAATGACGAGATACCGGTCAGTCTCTGGGCCGATTTCATGAAGACGCTGGTGCTGACCCTCGCCAATCCCTCGACCATCCTCACCTTCATGGCGATCTTCGCCGGCGTGCCCGGCGCCGCCGCTTCCGAAATGGCCGCCGTGCCGGTGATCATCTTCGGCGTGCTGCTGGGCTCGGCCGCCTGGTGGCTGTTCCTGAGCCAAGGCGTCGGCGTCATCCGACACCGGATTTCCGAGCGGGCGCTCAAGTGGATGAACTGGGCCGCGGGCATCCTGCTGGTCGCGTTCGGGGCTTACACGCTCGGCCATCTGGCCTTGCAATGGCCCCTCTGATCTGCGATTTTCCGCCCGATTTCCGCGATTTTCCTAAGAAATATAGAGCTTTCAGGCCATGTCCCTCGATCAGAAGCAGGTCAAGCATATCGCCACCCTGGCGCGCATCCGCGTCGCGGATTCCGAGCTCCCCGGGCTCGTCAACGAATTGAACGGCATCATGACCTGGATCGAGCAACTGAACGAGGTGGATGTCACCGGTGTCGAGCCGATGGCCGGCGTGCAGAGCCGCGACCTGCCGCGCCGCGCCGACGTGATCAACGACGGCGGCGATCCGGAGAAGGTGCTGAAGAACGCGCCCGACGCGACCCATGGCTTCTTCGTCGTTCCGAAGGTGGTCGAATAATGACCGAGCTCAACCACCTCACCATCGCCGGTGCGCTCGACGGCCTGGCCAAGAAGGAGTTCACCTCCTTCGAGATCACCATGGCCTGTCTCGCGCAGATGGAGAAGCACCGCAACCTCAACGCCTTCATCACCGAGACCAAGGAGCGCGCCCTCGCCATGGCGATGGCCTCCGACGTCCGGCGTGCCACCGGTCAGCCGCTGGGCGCGATGGAAGGCGTGCCGCTCGCGATCAAGGATCTGTTCTGCACCGAAGGCGTCTTGACCACCGCGGGTTCGCACATCCTCGACGGCTTCCACCCGACCTATGAATCGACCGTTTCCGCGAACTTGTGGAAGGCGGGCGCGGTGATGCTGGGCAAGGTGAACATGGACGAGTTCGCCATGGGCTCCAGCAACGGCACCTCCTATCACGGCCCGGTCACCAATCCCTGGCGCCGCAAGGGCGAGAACACGCGGCTCGTTCCGGGTGGCTCCTCCGGCGGTTCCGCCGCGGCGGTCTCCGCGCGCATGGCGCTGGCGGCGACCGGCACCGATACCGGCGGCTCGATCCGCCAGCCCGCGGCCTTTACCGGCATCGTCGGCCTGAAGCCGACCTATGGCCGCTGCTCGCGCTGGGGCATCGTCGCCTTCGCCTCGTCGCTCGACCAGGCGGGACCGATGTGCCGCACCGTCGAGGACACGGCGATCATGCTGGGCGCGATGGCCGGCTACGACCCGAAGGACTCGACTTCGGTCGATGTGCCGCTGCCCGACTTCCGCAAGGCGGTCGAGGGCGGCGTCAAAGGCTTGAAGGTCGGCGTGCCGAAGGAGTATCGCCTCGACGGTCTCTCGCCGGAGATCGCCAAGCTCTGGGACCAGGGCGTCGCCTGGCTGAAGGAGCAGGGGGCCGAGATCAAGGAGATCACCCTCCCGCACAGCAAATATGCCCTGCCGGTCTATTACATCATCGCCCCGGCCGAGGCGTCGTCCAACCTCGCGCGCTATGACGGCGTGCGCTTCGGCCTGCGCGTGCCGGGCGAAAGCCTGGACGACATGTACGAGCAGACCCGTGCCGCGGGCTTCGGCAAGGAAGTGCGGCGCCGCGTCATGATCGGCACCTATGTTCTCTCGGCCGGCTATTACGACGCCTATTACCTGCGGGCGCAGCGGATCCGCGCGCTGATCCTCAAGGACTTCACCGACGCGTTCAAGGACGTGGACGTCGTGCTGACGCCCTCGACCCCCAGCGCCGCCTTCGGCCTCGAGGAGAAGTTCGACGACCCGGTGGCGATGTATCTGAACGACGTCTTCACTGTAACCGTGAACCTCGCCGGCTTGCCCGGCATCTCCGTTCCGGCGGGGCTCGACAGCCGCGGCCTGCCGCTCGGCCTGCAGCTCATCGGCCGCGCCTTCGACGAAGAGACGGTCCTGCGCGCCGGCCGCGCTATCGAGCGCGCCGCGAACTTCACCGCGAAGCCGGCCGGATTTTAAAGGGGGCTTCTGAGATGAACGAGATCCCAGTCGACGAGAAGAACCTGATCGAGGGCAAGACCGGCAAGTGGGAGGTCATCCTCGGCCTCGAAGTCCACGCCCAGGTGATCTCGAACTCGAAGCTGTTCTCCGGCGCCGCGACCGCCTTCGGCGCCGAGCCGAACAGCCAGGTCAGCCTGGTCGATGCCGGCTTCCCCGGCATGCTGCCGGTGATCAACGAGATCTGCATCGAGCAGGCGGTGAAGACCGGCCTCGGCCTCAATGCCGAGATCAACCTCAAATCGGTGTTCGACCGGAAGAACTACTTCTACGCCGATCTTCCGGCCGGCTATCAGATCAGCCAGTACACCCAGCCGATCGTCGGCAAGGGCACCATCATCCTCGACCTGCCGGAGGGACGGCGCCGCGAGGTCGGCATCACCCGCCTGCATCTCGAGCAGGATGCCGGCAAGAGCCTGCACGACCAGCATCCGACCAAGACGTATGTCGACTTGAACCGAGCCGGTGTCGCGCTGATGGAGATCGTCTCCGAGCCCGACATGCGCTCCTCGGAAGAGGCGGCGGCTTACCTCCGCAAGCTGCGTTCGATCCTGCGCTATCTCGAGACCTGCGACGGCAACATGGACGAAGGCTCCATGCGCTGCGACGTCAACGTTTCGGTCAGGAAGCCCGGCGGCGAGCTCGGCACCCGCTGCGAGATCAAGAACGTGAACTCGATCCGCTTCGTCGCCGCCGCGATCGAATACGAGGCGCGCCGCCAGATCGAGGTGATCGAGGAGGGCGGCACGATCAAGCAGGAGACCCGCCTCTGGGACACCAACAAGGGTGTCACGCGCTCGATGCGCTCGAAGGAGCACGCGCATGACTACCGCTATTTCCCGGATCCCGACCTCCTGCCGCTGAAGCTCGACGCCGCCTGGGTCGAAGGGCTGAAGAAGAACCTGCCGGAGCTCCCCGATCCGAAGCGCGCCCGCTTCACCAAGGAGTTCGGTCTTTCCGACTACGACGCTGGCGTGCTGGTCGCGGAGAAGGAAACCGCCGACTATTACGAACTGGCCGCGAAAGGCCGGGATCCGAAGCTCACCGCCAACTGGGTGATCTCCGAGCTGTTCGGTGTGCTCAACAAGTCCGGCAAGTCCATCACCGAGAGCCCGATTTCGGCGAAGCACTTGGGCGAACTGGTCGGCCTCATTCAGGACAACACGATCTCCGGCCGCATCGCCAAGGACGTCTTCGTGGAGATGTTCGAAAGCGGCAAGGCGCCGGGCGCGATCGTCGAGGAGAAGGGCCTGAAGCAGGTCACCGACACGGGTGCGATCGACGCCTCGATCGACGAGATCCTGGCCAAGAACGCCGACAAGGTCGCCGAATACCGTTCGGGAAAAGACAAGCTGTTCGGCTTCTTCGTCGGCCAGGTGATGAAAGCCACCGGCGGCAAGGCCAACCCGGCGATGCTCAACGAACGACTTAAGGCCAAGCTCAACGGCTAGGCTCTCAGACACCGTCATCCCGGCGCTAGGCGCCGGGATCCACGCCTTGGGTGCCGCACGATAGAAAGGCGTGGATCCCGTGACCAAGTCACGGGATGACGATCGAGGACGTTCCGACACAGGAGCACACCATGCAGAAGCGACGCCTCGGCAACCTCGAAGTCTCCGCCATCGGGCTCGGCTGCATGGGCCTCTCCCACGCCTATGGCCCGGCGGTCGAGAAGAGCGCGGGCATTGCCTTCCTGCGCGCCGCGGTCGAGCGCGGCGTCACCCTGTTCGACACCGCCGAAATCTACGGTCCCTTCACCAATGAGGAGCTGGTCGGCGAGGCTTTGGCGCCGGTCCGCGACCAGGTCGCCCTCGCGACCAAGTTCGGCTTCAGCCCCGATCCCAAGACCGGCAAGAGTGCCGGCCTGAACAGCCGGCCCGCGCATATCCGCGAGGTCGTGGAAGCCTCGTTGAAGCGCCTGAGGACCGACCGCATCGATCTCCTCTATCAGCACCGCGTCGATCCCGCCGTGCCGATCGAGGACGTGGCCGGCGCCGTGAAGGACCTGATCGCCGCCGGCAAGGTGAAGCATTTCGGCCTCTCCGAAGCCGGCGAGAAGACCATCCGCCGCGCCCATGCGGTGCAGCCGGTGACGGCGCTCCAGAGCGAATATTCCCTATGGTGGCGCGAGCCCGAAGACTCCGTGTTCCCGGTGCTGCAGGAGCTCGGCATCGGCTTCGTGCCGTTCAGCCCGCTCGGCCGCGGCTTCCTGGTCGGCTCGGTCGATGCGAACACCGCGTTCACCGAGGGCGACTTCCGCAACACCCTGCCGCGCTTCTCGGCGGAATCCCGCAAGGCCAACCAGGGCATCGCCGACACGGTCGCGGCACTGGCCAAGGCGAAGCAGGTGACGCCGGCGCAGATCGCCCTCGCCTGGATCCTGGCGCGCAAGCCCTGGATCGTGCCGATCCCCGGCACCACCAAGCTGCATCGCCTGGAAGAGAACATCGCTGCCGCTTCCGTCGCGCTCTCGGCCGCGGATCTCGCCGCGATCGATGCGGCGGTCGCCGCCATTCCGGTGCACGGCGACCGCTACGCCGAGGCGGCGCAGCGGCAGATCGATCGGTAAGCCAGGTCACTCGTCACTACCTTCGAACATCGAACGCAGTGGCGATGGTGTCAGGTTCTGCTCGCTTGACGAGCGAGAACAAAAGGCGTACACTGCTCTGCAATTAATACGAAGATAGGCACCCGCGGCCATGGTCCGCAGTTCTTTGCTTCTTTTTGCATTGGCGCTTCTGGCTGTCGGCTGCACATCGACGACTGCGACACGCAGCCCCGGCCATGTCTTTCGGGACTGCGGCGATTGTCCGGAACTGGTTGTCGTCATTCCGGGAGCTGGCGCGCCGGCCGGCATGCCGGAGGCCATCGCCGTCGGCCGCTACGAAGTCACCCGTGATGAGTTCGGGGCATTCGAGAAGGAGAATCCCGGTCCGTCGCCGCGCTGCTGGTTCGCGTTCGATACCAGGGACATCGCGCTCTTTGACAGCTATACGCGGCAGACCCCTGGTCTGAACGACTTTCGCCCCTCCGGGCGGGATCCGGCGATCTGCGTCAGCTGGATTGAGGCGCAAACCTATGTCGAATGGTTGTCGCAGAAGACGGGGCAGAAGTATCGACTCCCCTCCGACCGCGAGCTGCAGTTTTTCGAGAGCAGCGGCGCCAAGACACGCTATGCCTGGGGCGATCAGACCTCCGCTGCATGCAACTATGCGAACGGTCTCGATCGCACGGCGGCATCGCAAGACTGGGCGACGAATCCGCGCCAGGATCTGCTGGGAGACTTACCGACCAAGAACGGCGTGCTGGATTGCGACGATGGCGCGGCCTATACGGCGCCGGTCGGTTCTTACCGGCCGAATGTTTTCGGCCTCTATGACACCATTGGCAATGTGTGGGAGTGGACCGCCGACTGCGTCACCGACCAGAACCAATGGCCGGAAGGCGCCTACTATCCGCCCTGCACGCTTCGCGGCGGCAGCTGGCGGAGCAGCCCCGGTGACCTGACCAACCAGGCGCAACTCAAGCTCCTTTCGGCCGAGTATCGGGAGCACGTCGGCTTCAGGGTGATCAGACTGCTTTCAGATAGCAACCAATCGCCGGGCGTTTGACCCGCAATCACACGCGACAATTCCTCACGGAGAACTCTGATGATTCATCCGGCGCTCCGCTCGCTGATTTCTCGGTATGGTCCCGTGTGCTTTGGCGACTTCGCCGCCGGCCAAACGACACCAAAGCCAGCCGATGACCTCACCGTCGACAGGACAGTGCGCGCGGTGCTCGACTTCGTAAACCGCTTCGCGCCGCCCAATCGGCAATTCAAGACGATGGAGCAGATTGCTGCCGACCATTCCCTGTTCGCGGTGACCCTCGATGAGGAGCAGCGGCTTCGACAGCTCGCAAAGGATTCGCAAGAAAGCCCGTACAGCTTCGAGCGCAGAAAGGCTGAGTGGGAAGACTTTCGCGAAAAACGGAGCTGGGTTGCGAGCGCCATCGTGACCTTCCGAAAGTTCGGCTATGAAGGCCTGGCCGACCCCGACCTGATCCCGGATTCCGAGCGCTACAAGTCCCGGTACTGATCGTGCAACTACCCGCCCGGGTAATAGCCCATGCGCTTTACCCGCGGCTGCGGCGTGCGGAGATGCTGGGTGTTCAGCACCGGGCGATAGCGAGCGATGAGGTCGCGCTCCTGCACCCGCCGCACCCGGAGGCCGCCGGCGTTCAGGTTCACCAGCAGATGGGTCGCCCCCAGCCGCTGCGCCGCTTCCCAGCGGCTGTGCCCCGTCATGCGGCTCAGGAGATTGGCGGTCTCGCCGACATAGAGGATGTGCCAGGTCCCGCCCTCGTCCGGATAGCCGAAGGCGTAGTTGGCGGGATCGGCATGCCAGCGCGCCTCGCTGGAGAGATAGGGCGTGTAGAAATACTCGATGCCGGAGGCACCGGTCAGAAAGACACCGTTCATCGCGTCTCTCCTCGTGTTCGGAAGTTTGTTGTTCTCTATATGTTCCAAATCGATGTCGGGAGTCAATCCGAGTCTCCCGGCGGAAGTCAGAGGTTGTAAGGCGTGACCACCATGGCGCGGCTAGGCTGGCTCGAATGACGGCTCTCGATCCGCCGGTGGCGGAACAGGATTGCACGCAAGGCATCGCGCGCATCGGCGACGAGGTCGTGGTCGATGATCGCATCGATCCGTCCGGCCTGCAGCAGCGCGCGGTTCTCGGCGTCGAGGTCATGGCCGATATAGGCGAGCACTGGGCGCTTCGCGTCGTCGAAGGCCTGCAGGATGCCGCGATTGCCGCCGCCCATGCTGTAGACCGCGATGATGTCGCGCCGTTCCTTGAGGCACTGCGCGACCTGCCGCTTGGTCTCGCGATCGATGCCGAAGGTCCCGCTGACCTCGACGACGCCGCGCTTTGGAAAGCGCTCGCGCATCAAGGCGCGAAACCCGATCTCGCGTTCTTCCTCGCCCTGGAAATTGTGGCTGCCGAGATGGGCGATCACCGCACCATTTCTTTCGCCGAGCAGGCGGCCGAGGAGGAAGGCGGCGGTACGTCCCGCCGCGCGGTTGTCCATGCCGACATAGGCGAGGCGTTGCGAGCGCGGCAAGTCGGTCACCAGCGTGACCACCGGCACGCCGCTCGCCGTGACGCGATTGACCGCTTCGACGATGCCCGGCTCGTCGGAGGCTTTCAGGATGATGCCGCCCGGCCGGTCCGCGGCGCGCGCCTCGATCAGCCGCGCGAGCTTCTCCGGCTTGATATCCTCATGCAGATGAAACCGCGCCGAGACCCGAAAGGGATCGAGATCCGCCATCGCGCGCTCGATCGCCGTTTGCACGATCGAGGTGAAGCGCTTGGGCGAATGCATGATGACATCGACATAGAGATTCCAGCCGATCGCCAGCGAAGCCGCGGCACGGCGCTCGAGCTCGGCGACCGCATGCTCGACCCTGAGCCGGGTCTGGGCATGCACGCCCGGCCGCTCGTTCAACACGCGGTCGACCGTCGCGGTGCTGATCCCGGCTTGGGCGGCGATCTGCTTCACCGTGAAGCGCTGGGGCATCTTTCTGCCTGATGTATTTTTGATGTGATCTTGATCTATTCCTGATGCGCCGCCGCTGTCAAACTTGCGCGATATCAAGAAGTCGGCAACGGGAGAGAGACATCATGGACGGCGGTACGCCAACGGTTGATCAGGGCGGCGTGGTGCCCAGCGCGCAGCAGGTGCAGGCCTGGGTCGATGAGTTGCTGCACGGCAAGGGATATTTCACCCTGCCGCAGGTCTTCACGCCGGAAGAGATCGCCGAGGCGCGCGCGATCATCATGGAGGAATCCGACCGTGGCGTGGACAAGGTCACGCACTTCCAGGGCCACAACAAGGAGAAGCTGCATCTGCAGCGCCGGGTCTGGAACCTCTTAAACAAGGGTGACATCTTCGTCACCATGCTGAAGCGCGAGCCGGTCGTCTCGATCGTGAAGGCCTTCCTCGGCGATGAGTTCATCCTGGGCTCGATCGCCGCCAACCGCCTGCTGCCGGGCGGCCCGGGCCAGGAGCTTCACGTCGACTACCCCTATTGGGACATCTACAAGCGCTCCAGCTTTCCGACCAACATCAATCCCTCGTTCCCCATGAACCTGCAGGCGACCATCCTGCTTGACGACTTCACGCCGGAGAACGGCGCCACCGCGATCGTGCCGCATACGCAGAAGCTCGGGCGCTATCCGGACGAGCCGGCCAAGCTTCCGCCGGAGACCGAGCGCATGGTGGGGAAGGCGGGCGATGTCGCGGTCTTCTACGGTCTCTGCTGGCACTGCGCGATGCCCAACAACAGCAATGCCGATCGCACCGGCCTCTTGATCGAATACCTGCCGAAATTCGTGAAGCCGCTGGAGGACCAGATCGCCGGCGTGCGGAAAGAGGTGATCGAGAAAGGCGGCGACTTCGTCCGCCAGTTGGTCGGCCTCTCCTATCCCTATCCGCAGGTGCTCGACAAGGCCGCCGGCGGGAACCAGGAAGGCTATTACTCGAACAAGTACTGATCTTGGGGGAAGGCGTCATGCGCAACGCGGAAACCCGCGCCGTCATCACCGGCGGCACGCAAGGCCTGGGCTTCGCCATCGCAAAAAGGCTGGCGGAGGAGGGCGCCAAGAGCATCGTCATCAGCGGCCGAAATTTCGAGAAGGGCGAGGCCGCCGCCAAGGCGATCTCCGGGATGGGCACGCCCTGCGAGTTCGTGAAGGCGGAGATGGGCAATGCCGAGGATGCCCGGCGCCTGATCGCCGCCGCAATCGATACGTTCGGCAGCGTGAACGCCCTGGTCAACTCCGCCGCCGAGACCGGCCGCGGCACGCTGCTCGACACCAGCCTCGAGACCTGGGAGAAGCATTTCAACACCAACGCCCGCGGCCCCTTCCTCACCATGCAAGGCGTGGTGAAGCATCTGGTCGAGACCGGCAAGCCCGGCAGCATCGTCAACATCCTCTCGATGGTGATCTATGTCGGGCAATCCTATCTGATGCCTTACTCGGCTTCGAAAGCCGCACTCGCGAACCTCACGCGCAACACCGCCAACGCCTTTGCGGCAAAGCGCATCCGCTGCAACGGCATCAATGTCGGCTGGATGGACACGCCGCAGGAGGACCAGACTCAGCAGAAGTTCCACGACCGCAAGCCCGGCTGGCTGAAGGAGGTCGAGGCGCAGCAGCCGATGGGCCAGTTGGTGAAGCCCGACCAGCTCGCCGGCCTGGTCGCCTATATGCTCAGCCCGGAATCCGGCGTCATGACCGGCGCGCTGGTGGACTACGACCAGAACGTCGCCGGCCGCTATCCGGAATAGACCACGACATTTCGGTGTGGGCCGAAGCGTTGCCGGGTGACTTGGCGGCGTGCTGCGCCTATCTTGATCCTATGAGCAGTGCAGCCAAGACCATGCCGTCCGGCGTTTCCATGGCGGAGATTGCCGCCTTGGTCGGCGATCCCGCCCGCGCCAATATGCTGACCGCCTTGCTCGGCGGCCAGTCGCTGACCGCGAGCGACCTCGCCTGGCATGCCGGCGTCACGCCGCAGACTGCGAGCGGGCATCTTGCGCGCATGGGTGCGGCACAGCTCGTTGCGGTGACGGCGCTTGGCCGCCATCGCCATTACCGGCTCGCTTCGGCGAAGGTCGCGCAGATGCTGGAGACGATCTATCAGGTGGCGGGCGATCAGCCGCAGCCCCGCCGCCGGCTGCCGTCCTATGTCGACACCGCAATGCGCGAGGCCCGCACCTGCTACGACCATCTGGCCGGCGAGCTCGGCGTTGCGGTGGCCGAGGCTCTGGTCGCCGAGCGTTACCTCGTCTTGAGCGATGAGGCCGGCGTCGTCACCCGGCGCGGGACCCGCTTCTTCGGCGATTTCGGCATCGACCTTGCGGCGATCGGGCAGCAGCGCCGCTGCTTCTGCCGCATTTGCATCGACCTGACCGAGCGCCGCCCGCATATCGCCGGCGGACTCGGCGCCGCGTTCTGCGCCCAATGCTTCGCGCTGGGCTGGATCACGCGGGTCAAGGACAGCCGCGCCGTCTCGGTCACCCGCAAGGGCGCCGCCGGCTTCCGCGAGCGGCTCGGGATCACGGTTCCCGTGTCGGAGCCGCGCCGCCAAGCGGCGTGACCGCGTGTCGCGGCAAAGGTTAATCCATCTTTAGGCTTGGCTTGTGGTAATCTGATCGCCACAGTTTCGAGGCGGCACTTTGGACGGCATCTGGCAGACCCTCTGGGACGCGCTGCGCGATCCCTTCCGTTATCCGGTCGATATCAACGAGCGGATCTATTGGGGCTATCTGCTGTCGTCCCTGTTCCTGGCCGTTGCGGTCCATGCCTATCTCCGCCGCAACCGCGCCGAGACAACGCCGCGCAGCCTTTTGGCCTATCTCTTTCCGCGCAAGATCTATCTGCACAAATCCGCGATCGCCGACTACCAGTTCTTCCTGGTCGATCGCATCGTCTTCGCGCTGATGGTGCCGTTGGCGCTGGTCTTCGTCGACCCGGTCACCGGCATGACCGAGGCCGCTCTCGGCCGCGTGCTCGGGCCGCTCGCCAATCCTTGGGACGCGAGCGCGCCCTGGGTGCTGGGACTCTCGATGGTGAGCCAGATCCTGCTCACCGATTTCCTGCTGTTCTACATGCACTACATCTTCCACAAGATCCCGGCGCTCTGGGAATTTCACAAGGTGCATCATTCGGCCGAGGTGATGACGCCGCTGACCGCCTATCGCATGCATCCGGTCGAGGTCATCTTCAACATGAACGTGACCGCGCTCTTCACCGGGATCCTGCTCGGTGTGTTCGGCTATCTGACCGATGGCGGCCGGCCGGGCTTCACCATCTTCGGCATCAACGCGATCCAGTTCGCCTTCTATGTCATCGGCTTCAACCTGCGGCATTCCCATGTGCCGCTGGGCTATGGCCCGGTGCTCAGTCAGGTCCTGGTCAGCCCATGGATGCATCAAGTCCATCACAGCCGCGAGACGCGGCATCTCGACCGCGACTTCGGCTTCATCTTTGCCTTCTGGGATCGGATGTTCGGAACCCTCTACGTGCCGAAACGCGGTGAGCCGGATTTCGCGCTCGGCCTCACCACCGGCGAGCATGTGCATTTCCACAGCGTGGCCGCGCTCTACTTCCGGCCCTTCGCCAATCTTGCGCGCCGCTGGCTGAAGCCGGCGAAGACGGCGTGAGCGCGGCCGCCCGGTTCCTCGTTCTTCTCTGCCTTCTGTTCGCCGGCCTCTCGGGATCGGCGCGCGCCGACGGCACCGGCCCGGATTCGGTGATGATCGAGGATCTGACCTGGCGGGAGATCAAGGCGCGGATGGAGGCGGGGGCCACCACGATCATCGTGCCGACCGGCGGGACCGAGCAGAATGGTCCGCATATGGTCCTGGGCAAGCACAACGTGATCGTCCGCTACACCGCGGGGGAGATCGCGCGCCGGCTCGGCAATGTGCTGGTGGCGCCCGTACTGGCCTATGTGCCGGAGGGCAGCTGGGATCCGCCGCAGGGGCACATGCGCTTTCCGGGCAGCATCAGCCTCTCCGACCGTGTCTATGAAGGCGTCCTCGAATCCACCGTGCGGAGCTTTGCCGTCGAAGGCTTCAAGACCGTGCTCTTCCTCGGCGATTCCGGTCCCAACCAGCGGCCGCAGGAGGCGGTGGCCCGGAAGCTCGACGCCGAGCTGGGGCCGAAGGGTGTCCATGTCTTCCAGATTGGCGACTACTACGCCCATAACGGCCAGGAGGAATGGCTGAAGTCCCAGGGTTTCAGCGCCGCCGATATCGGGGTTCACGCCGCCCTGATCGACACCGCCCAATTGATGGCGATCGACCCGGACGGGGTACGGACGGCACTTCTGCCCACCAGCGCCGGCAATCCGGACGGCAGCAAAAACGGGGTCATCGGCGACCCGGCCAAGGCCACGGCGGCGCTCGGCCGGAAGCTCCTGGAGCTGAAGATCGTGGCCGCAGTTCGGGAGATCCGGCAAAAGATCGCCACAGGCCCCTGATTCCAAGGCGAGAATCGCCATTGTCGCCGTGGCACTTCCTGCGTAAAATGCGGCATCAACCGATCCGCGAGCGGGGGAAGCGATGCGGGCTGTGTTAACACTCTGTGTCCTGGGCACCAGCGTGCTCCTGGCAGGCTGCGCCGGACGTGAGCCCAATCCCGAGCCGGTCGCCTGGGTCTATGACAAGTACTACACCTGTCAGGACATCCGTGCCGAGAAGGGCCGAATCTACGAGGCGATCCGCGATCGGAACGTCGAGCAGGCTGCGCTCCGCTCGCGCGACAACGATCTGATGGCGCGCACCATCCCGTTCCTGCCGCCCGGACTGGCGGCAGCGGATGAGGGACGGATGGGCCGCACCGATCAGACGGCACAAGAGGTCGAGATCGACGCCTTGCACGCGCGTGACAAGCATCTCGACGGCATGGCCAGCGATCGCGGCTGCTGAAATCAGGGGTTTGGGGACAGGGCGATGCGGATCAGTGCGAAACAGGTTTTCGGCGTGGCGGCGCTCTCGCTGTCCGTCTTCCTCGGTGCCTGTGCCGGCCGCCCGGCGGCGCCGGTCCAGGTCAACCAGGCGGGCGATATCGACAAATCCTGCCACGAGCTCCTGCACGAGCTGAACTACAACCAGCAACGCATGGCCCTCCTGGTGAAGGAGAGCAACCATGTGAAGGCCGGCAACGCCGATGTCGTCGCCGGTGATGCTTTCTTCTTCCCGCCGGTGCTGGTCGCTTACGACAAGGGCAAGGCGCAAAACATCGAGCTCCGTTCGCTGCAGGAGCGAAACAAGAAGCTGACGCAGCTCGCTGTAGATAAGGACTGCTGATCCGCGCCGGATTTTCGGAACAGGTTCCTGACAGGGTCGGGGAAACCCTGACGCCGAAGGGCCTGATATCGATCAATAATATCCTTTTCTTTTCAACCCGCCCGCAGGGTGGGTCAAACTTTAATCTCTTCTTAGGCTTCGCTCCCTAGCTTTGGACAGGACTGCCGTCTCTTGTTGCGGCAGCGAACTGTGAAAAGGGATTGGGGCTCGCTATGCGCTCACGACCGGCCGTGCCACGGCCAATGACCAAGGCTTTCCTGTGCTTTGCGCCGCTGGCTTTGGCGCTTTCGACCCTGCCTTGCAACGCCCAGGAGGCGACCCCGACACCGGCGGCCCCGGTGGCCGCCACGCCGGTCGAAGCGGCACCGTCGGAAGCCGCCAAGCCCACGCCGCCCGACGCCGCCAAGCTCATCACCCCGCAGGTCGTCGAGGCGGTGAAAAAGCTGCTGGTGAAGCCGGTGACGGTGATTTCGATCGGCGCCAGCAACGACGCCCATGCCAAGATCGACCAGGCCGGCATCGACGCGCTCGACAACGAATGGAAGGCGGAGGCGAAGGCCGAGAAGCAGCCGCTGATCGCCGAGATGTTGTCGAGCCCGCTCTCCAACTATCTGCTCTATCTCCAGGCCCAGTCGGCCGGGCTCTACACCGAGATGTTCGTCATGGACGACAAGGGCCTCAATGTCGGCCAGAGCTCCGTCACCTCGGACTATTGGCAGGGCGACGAAGCCAAATACCAGAAGACTTTCAAGGTCGGGCCCGATGCCGTCTTCATCGACGAGGCGGAGTTCAACGACGACGACAAGACCTGGCGCGCCCAGATGAACTTCACGATCGTGGATCCTGGCTCCGGCAAGCCGATCGGCGCCGCCACGATCGAGATGAACCTCACCGAATTGGAGCGCCGCCAGGCGCCGGCCATGTAAGCGCCGACACGGAGACTCTAAGCTATGAACGCATTCCAGAACATGAAGCTGTCCGGCAAGCTCGGCCTGTGCTTTGCCGCGATCCTGGTGGTCATCATCGCCGTCGGCGTGGTCAGCGGCTTGCAGAACCGCATCATCCGCGGCGCCAGCGAGGAGACCCGGCAGACCGCGGAAGACGGCGTGCTGCTGCAGAACGTGACCGAGCGGGTGACGGCGCTGCAATGGGCGATCGGCGAGATGCTGATCACCGGCAGCGCGACCTATAAGCAGGCCTATCTCGCCGGGATCGCCGGCTATGAAGACGCGCTCACCAGGGCGAAGACCGCCGTCGCCGACGACGCGACCTTGAGTCAGGCACTCACCGATGCCGAAACCGCGATCGCCGACTGGCGCAAGAACACCGCCGATCGCCAGGTCGCTCTGATGGAGCACCCCTCGACGGTGAACGAAGCCCGCGCCATCGAGCTGACCGGTGTCGGCGCCCGCCTCAACGAGGCAATGCAGAAATTCGCAGGTCAGGTCCACGCCTATCAGAACGGCCTCTCCGAACAGCGCTTCGCGGAGCAGCAATCAGCGATCGGCCTCACTCTGACCGCCACCATCCTCGGCGCCGGCATCAGCCTCCTGATCGCCGTCGGCTCCGGTGTCCTGCTGTCCCGTGGGGTCGCCCGGCCGATTGTGCTGCTCAACGGCTCCATGCAGAGCCTCGCGCACGGCAATCTGTTGACCGAGGTGCCGGTGGACGAGCGCCGCGACGAGGTCGGCCAGATGGCGAAGACCGTGCTGGTCTTCAAGGAGAGCATGCAGCGCAACGAGGAGCTTCGCCAGGCGAGCGAGGCCGAGCAGCGCGACCGCGAGCAGCGCGCCGAGCACATGATGAACCTCACCCGCACTTTCGACGAGCAGGTGAAAGGGATGGTCGAGACTTTGGCCGGCGCCGCCCGCGGCATGGAGCGCACCGCCATCGAGCTCACGCACACCGCCGAGGTCTCGGCAAGCGAATCCCAGACCGTGGCCGCTGCCGCCCAAGAGGCGCAGGCCGGCGTCGAGACCGTGGCCTCCGCATCGGAAGAGCTTTCGGCTTCGATCTCCGAGATCAGCCGGCAGGTCACCAACCAGGCCAGCCTCGCCCAGACCTCGGTCAACGCGATCGAGCTCACCACCAAGAACGTGACGGAATTGAGCGAAGCCTCGACCAAGATCGGCGAGGTGGTCCGCCTCATCAACGAGATCGCCGAGCAGACCAACCTGCTCGCCTTGAACGCCACGATCGAGGCCGCCCGCGCCGGCGAGGCCGGCAAGGGCTTCGCGGTGGTGGCAAGCGAAGTGAAGAACCTCGCCAACCAGACCGCCAAGGCGACCGAGGAGATCGGCGCGCAGGTCGGCGGTATCCAGGCGACGACCAAGGGGACGGTCGAAAGCATCGCCGCGGTCGGCGGCCAGGTGCGGCAGATGAACGACATTTCGTCCGCGGTCGCTGCCGCGGTCGAGGAGCAGAACGCCGCGACGCAGGAAATCTCCCGCAACGTCCAGCAGGCCTCCGAAGGCACCAAAGGCGTCACGCATTCGATCGAGCTGGTGAGCTCCGAAGTCGCCAAGACCCGCGCCGCCGCCCAGTCGGTGATGGAAGCCGCCAAGCAGATGCTCGGCGAGTCCGAGGGCCTGAAGACCTATATCGATAGCTTCTTGAACGAGGTCCGCGCGGTTTAGGTTCGCTCGCGTACACCGAGCGACCCCTCACCCTAACCCTCTCCCCTTGCGGGAGAGGGCGGGGTGAGGGGTCGACGGGTCTATCTTTCAAGAACCCGACCAGCCCCTTGACCGCCCCCCAAATCAGCGGCAAACCAAACCCGCTGAACCAATAGCACCACCCAATTGGCGGTCTCATGATTCTCGACCAGGATCCGGGTCAACCCGGTCCGCTGCGCCGCAGCTTGCGGGCGCTCTATCGCGCCGACGAAACGGAAGTCGTCGAGCGTCTTTTGAAAGAAGCCGAGCTCGCGCCCGAGATGCAGGACCGGATCGCCGCCCGTGCGCGCAGGCTGGTCGATTCCGTGCGCGCCAACCGGGTCGGTGCCGGCGGCATCGACGCCTTCATGCATGCCTACGAGCTCTCGAGCCGCGAGGGCGTCGTGCTGATGTGCCTCGCCGAAGCGCTGCTGCGCATCCCCGATGCCGAGACCGCCAACCAGCTGATTCGCGACAAGCTGCGCGATGCGGATTTCAAGCAGCACCTCGGCGAATCGGATTCGCTCTTCGTCAACGCCTCGACCTGGGCACTGATGCTCACCGGCCGCATCCTGAAGCTCGACGAAGGCGGCACCGACCTCGGCGGCATCCTGAAGCGGCTGGTCACCCGCAGCGGCGAGCCGGTGATCCGCCAGGCCGTCACCCAGGCGATGAAGATCCTGGGACGCCAGTTCGTCATGGGCCGCACCATCGACGAGGCGCTGGAACGCGCCAAGGTGACCGAGGAACGCGGCTACCGCTATTCCTACGACATGCTGGGCGAGGCGGCGCGCACCGCCGCCGATGCCAGGCGCTATTTCGAGGCCTATGAGAAGGCGATCGCGGCGATTGGCGGGGCTTCCGCCGGCCAAGGCCCGATCAAGGGTCCCGGCATCTCGATCAAGCTCTCGGCGCTCCATCCGCGCTACGAGTTCGCGCAGAAGCAGCGCGTCATGACCGAGCTGGTGCCGCGCATCGTGGCGCTGGGCCAGGCGGCGAAGCGCCTCGACATCGGCTTCACCATCGATGCGGAGGAGGCGGATCGGCTCGATCTATCCTTGGACGTGATCGAGGCGGTCTCCGCCGATCCCAGCCTCGCCGGCTGGAACGGCTTCGGCCTTGCGATCCAGGCCTATCAGAAGCGTTGCACGGCGCTGATCGACTGGCTCGCAGACATGGCGAAGCGGCACCGGCGCCGCCTGATGGTGCGGCTGGTGAAGGGCGCCTATTGGGACAGCGAGATCAAGAACTCGCAGGAGCGCGGCCTCGCCGGCTATCCGGTCTTCACCCGCAAGGTCTCCACCGATGTCTCGTATCTCGCCTGCGCGAAGAAGCTGATCGCCGATCCGGAAGCCTTCTTCCCGCAATTCGCCACCCACAATGCGCACAGCCTCTCGGCCATCATCGAGATGGCGGGTGGCGAGGCGGCAGCGCGGGAGAAGCTGGAGTTCCAGCGTCTGCACGGCATGGGCGAGCCGCTCTATGAGCAGGTCGTGCCGGCGGACACGATGGGCATCGCCGCGCGCATCTATGCGCCGGTCGGCAGCCATGAGGATCTCTTGGCCTATCTGGTGCGGCGTCTGTTGGAGAACGGCGCCAACACCTCCTTCGTGAACCGCATCGTCGATGAGAAGGCGCCGCTGGATGAGATCGTCGCCGATCCCATCGCCAAGGTGCGCAAGCTCACCGTCAAGCCGCACCCGCGAATCCCGCTGCCGGCTGATATCTACGGCGCGGAGCGCAAGAACGCCCGCGGCATCGATCTCACCGACCTCGACGCATTGGCGCCGCTGAAGGCCGAGATCGAATCCGCGGCTGCGCGCAATTGGAGAACCGCACCGATCATCGGCGGTCATCCGAACGGCGGAGAAGGAGATGCGGTCCGCAATCCGGCGGATCTCCGCCAGACCGTCGGCCGCGTGGTCAACGCGGCCGCGAAGGATGTCGACACCGCCATCTCCCGCGCGGTCCGCGCCTTCCCGGACTGGGCCGCGACACCCGCGAAAGAGCGCGCCGCCTGCCTGGACCGCGCCGCCGATATGCTGGAGGCAGAGCGCGGTGCCGTCATGGCGCTCTGCATTCGCGAGGCCGGCAAGACGGTGATGGACGCCATTGCGGAATTGCGGGAGGCGGTGGATTTCTGCCGCTACTACGCGGCGCGGTGCCGCGAGGATTTCGGCAAGCCCCTGCTGATGCCGGGACCGACCGGCGAGCGCAACCAGCTCGCGCTGCACGGCCGCGGCGTCTTCGCCTGCATCAGCCCCTGGAATTTCCCGCTGGCGATCTTCATGGGCCAGGTGACCGCCGCCCTTGCCGCCGGCAATGCGGTGATCGCCAAGCCGGCCGAGCAGACGCCGCTGATCGCCGGTCTCGCCGTCGCGATCCTGCACCGGGCCGGCGTGCCGGGCGACGTGCTGCATCTCCTGCCAGGTGGCGGCGCGACGGTCGGTGCGCCGCTGGTGGCGGATCCGCGGATCGCCGGTGTCGCCTTCACCGGTTCGACCGAAACCGCGCGGGCGATCAACCGTGTGCTCGCCGCCAAGGACGGGCCGATCGTGCCGCTGATCGCCGAGACCGGCGGCCAGAACGCGCTGATTGTCGATTCGTCAGCACTGCCGGAGCAGGTGGTGCGCGACACCGTGGTTTCCGGATTCCAAAGTGCGGGCCAGCGCTGCTCGGCCTTGCGCGTCCTCTTCGTGCAGAACGACATCGCGCCGAAACTGACCGAGATGCTCGCCGGTGCCATGGCCGAGTTGAAGAGCGGCGATCCGGCTCAGCTCTCGACCGATGTCGGCCCGGTGATCGACCAGGAGGCGAAGGCGATGCTGGAGAAGCACGCCGCCCGCATGGCGCGCGAGGGACAGCTGATCCATGAGGCCAAGCTCGGTGCCGATTGCCGGCACGGCCATTTCTTCGCGCCGCGCGCCTACCGGATCGACTCGCTGCAGCGCCTGGAGCGCGAAGTCTTCGGCCCCATCCTGCACGTGATCGCCTTCGCCGGCGACCGGCTGGACGAGGTGATCGCGGCGATCAACCGCACCGGCTACGGCCTGACCCTCGGCATCCACAGCCGCATCGACAGCCGTGCGGATTACATCGTGAATCGGCTCCGCGTCGGCAATGCCTACGTAAACCGCAACATGATCGGCGCCGTCGTCGGCGTGCAGCCTTTCGGGGGCGAAGGCCTGTCAGGCACCGGCCCCAAGGCCGGCGGCCCGCATTATTTGCACCGCTTTGCAACCGAGCGTACGCTGTCGATCGACACGACCGCTTCCGGGGGCAACGCATCGCTCCTGAGTCTGAACGAAGAGGCAATCTGACGGGGGACTCGATGGGGGTATGTTCGCGCGGCTGGTAGGACCAGCCGCCATGCTGGCCATGCCTCTGCTCGCGGCTTGCACCGGCCAAACGCAGAAAGTACCAGACGGCTCGCAGGCGACCGTTACGGCATCCGGCGATCGCCAGGCCCATTTCGATCGCAGGCCAGGTGAGATGAGTGCCTGCTTCAGTTTTGAAGCCATGGGGCGTTATCGGGAACTCGAGTTCGACATGTCCGTGTCGCCTCCGCTGACGACGGCCGCGAAGAAATACCGGTCGGATACCTCCAATCTCTGGGCTGCGGAATTTCATGACAGTGGTGGTGGGACGGATGTCATGCTGCGCAAGGGCACCGCGTCGGCCTCGGATCTCGGCGAGGTTTGGCGTCTGATCGAGCGATGCGCCGCTTAGGGCATTAGCCTCGATGAACCGGCTTCCGCGCCGCGTCGTCCTGGTCGCGCTCGGATGGCTCGCCGTGTTGCTGCGGTCCCGACGCGAGGGCGTGGCGGCCGAGCCCGAGACACCCTTCGCCGATTGGGCCAACACGCTCTATGTCGGCGCGCTCGCGCTGCGCGAGGCGGCGGAAGCGAGTGGCACCGTTGCTCTCACGGATCGGGAACTGCAGGCGCTGTTCTCGCCCGAGGTCCAGGCGATGCGCGATGCCGTTGCGGACCGCACCCTCCCGCCCAGCGAACCCGAGGGTCCGATCCTCGACATTCTGTTCGGCTGGGGCGCGCTGCCGCGTCGGAAGATCGAGATTCAGTCGGTGACCGCCGAGGGCGAGGACAAGGCGAGAGTGGCCCTCACCATCAACGGCAACCCACGCCCGCTGCTCCTCACCGGCCGTTTCAACGGCCAGGGCAATGCCTGGCAGATCGACGACATCGACTATGGCGAAGGCGGCCCAGATCGGACGCTGCGCGGCCGGCTGGAACGGATGAAGAGCTGGCCGAAGCGGTAAGGGGACGCGCGCGGCGGGAGCCTGGCCGCCAACCCGGCCGTGCTATGATGGCGGATGGCTTCAACAGACCCGCTGGCCGTCGATCTCGCGCTGGTGCTGGCCGTCGATTGCTCGACCAGCATCGACGCCGGCGATTTCCGTTTGCAGATGGATGGGCTCGCCGCGGCCCTGAGCCACCCGCTGCTCGCCCGGGCGATCGCCGGCGGCGAGCATCGCCAGATCGCGATTTCCCTTGTGCTGTGGTCCGACCGTTGGAACCAGCACATCGTGCTGCCTTGGACTATGCTGGCTGGCGATGCCTCGCTTGCGGCGGCAGCGGCGCGTATCGCGTCACTGCAACGCCGCAGCCAGCCGGGTGGAACCGGGCTTGCCGCCGGCATCGATTACGCGGCCTTAATGCTGGAGGCTTTGCCTTTCGCTGCCGAGCGCCGCTCGATCGACATCTCCGGCGACGGTTCGGATAATGAAGGCGGCAGCGCCGCCGCGGCGCGCGACCGCGCGGTGACCGAGGGCATCACGATCAACGGCTTGCCGATCCTCAGCGGCTCACCCTCGCTGGAGAATTATTATCGCAGCGAGGTCATCGGCGGGCCCGGTGCGTTCATCGAGCCCGCCAAGGACATCATGGACTTCAAGGATACGATCCTGCGGAAGTTGCTCCGCGAGATCGGCCGCCCTTCGGTTTAGGCCGCCAAAGTACCGTTCAAGCCCGCAACGAAGATCTTGCCGAGTTCGTTCGCGCCGACCTTGATCGGATTGCCGCCCGCCGAGGGGTCGGCCTCGGCCGCCTTGGCGACCTCGTCCACGCGCTTGTCGTCGACCCCGATCTCGCGCAGCGTGTGCGGGATGTTGATTTCCTTGCGGAGCTTCAGCACCCAGTCCATCACCGCCTTGAAGCCCGGGTTCGCGAGGCCGAGGAAGCGGGCGAGATGCGTCATCCGCTCGTCGATCGCCTTCTTATTGAAGTCCAGCACATAGGGCATGACCACGGCGTTGGTGAGGCCGTGATGCGTGTTGTAGAGCGCGCCCAGGGGATGGCTGATCGCATGCATGCCGCCCAGACCCTTCTGGAACGCGGTCGCCCCCATGCTCGCCGCGGCCATCATATTGGCGCGGGCGACGAGGTTCTTGCCATCCTTCACCGCCGCCGGGAGATTCTCGGCGACGAGCCGCATACCTTCGAGCGCGATGCCGTCGGCCAGCGGATGGAAGCCCGGGGCGCAGAAAGCCTCGAGGCAATGCGAGAGCGCATCCATGCCGGTCGCCGCGGTGATATGCGGCGGCAGGCCCACGGTCAGCTCCGGATCGTCGATCACGATCGCGGGCAGCATCTTCGGATGGAAGATGATCTTCTTCACATGCGTCGCCTCGTCGGTGATGACCGAGGCGCGGCCCACTTCCGATCCGGTGCCCGAGGTTGTCGGCACGGCGATGATCGGCGCGATGCCGGCGGCGTTGACCCGGGTCCACCAGTCGCCGATATCCTCGAAGTCCCAGATCGGCCGCGTCTGCCCGACCATCAGCGCCACCGCCTTGGCCGCATCCAGCGCCGAGCCGCCGCCGAAGGCGATGACGCCGTCATGGTTGCCGGCCTTGTAGACCTTCACCCCGTCCTCGACATTCTTGCCGATCGGGTTGCCCTGGACGTCGGAATAGAGCCCGGTCGGAATCCCCGCCGCCTCGTTGTTGGCCAGCGCGTTCTTGATCATCGGCAGGCCGGCCAGGCCCGGATCGGTGATCAGCAGCGGCCGCTTCAGCCCCAAGGCCTTGCAATGGTCCGGCAGCTCCTTGATTCGGCCGACGCCGAACTTCACGGAGGTGGGGTAGTTCCAGTTGCCCTTGAGGGCGGCGGCGTCGGTCGTCATGATGGGGCAGGTCCTTGGTTGAGAGAGGGTCCATTCTACGCGTTGGGAACCAGCTACCGCCAGTTCCGGCTTCTTTCAACCGCTTCTGCGAACTTCAGCCGCAGGGCGGGATCGAGCGGTTCCCGGGGCGTGATGCTGGCCTGCGGCGGCGCTTCCGGCGGCAGAGTATCGATGGTTGCGAGCCCAGCGCCGATCAGGGCGAACAGCGCGCAGCCCTGACCGGTCAGCTCCACGCTGGCCGGCACGGTCAGCTTCCGGCCCAGGGCATTGGCCAGGAAGCCGCGGAAGTAACCGTTATTCGCCAGGCCACCGTCGATCGAGAGCTTCGTTGCAATGGGCTGCAGCCGGTTCATGGCTTCGATCACCTGCGCGGCACGGAGGGCGACGCCTTCCAGCACCGCCTGCACGAGGTCGCGCTTGGCCGTTTCCAATCCCATCCCGAGCCAGAGGCCCGCGGCGCTGCGATCCCAATACGGGCAGCCCAACCCGGACAGTGCCGGAACGAAGACAAGGCCGCGCGCGATCGCGGTGCCGTCGAACGATTCGATTTCGCTGAACCCGGTGAAAAGGCCGAGCTCCCGCGCCCAGTTCACCGCCGAGGCCGCGTTGTAGACGCCGCCATCGATGGCGTAGGTGACCGGCGCGTCGCCGAGCTTCCAGGCGATGGTGGGCAGCAATCCGCTCTTTGCATCCTTGAGCGGCCGGTCGCCGGCGATAGCGAGCGCAAACGCGCCGGTGCCGAAGGTGATCTTGGCATCGCCCGGCTTGCGGCAGCCATGGCCGAACAGGGCGGCCTGCTGGTCGACCATGCTCGCGGTCACCGGCACACCGTCGATCGCGCCGAAATCGCCGGTGGTCGGGCGGATCTCCGGCAGGCATTCGATCGGCACGCCGAACAGCTCGGCCAGCACCGGATCCCATTGCAGGGTCTCGAGGTTCATCAGGCTGGTGCGCGAGGCCGTCGTCACATCGGTCGCGAACACGCCCGCCAGCCGATCGAGGAAGAAGGCATCGCTGGTGCCGAGCCGCAGCCGGCCCTCGCGCCGCAAGCTTTTCGCTGCATCGACATGATCGAGGATCCAACGCAGCTTGGCCGCCGAGAAATAGGGATCGAGCGGCAAGCCGGCCCGGGTGAGGGTGGTCTCCTCGTGCCCGGCCGCTTTCAGCCGCTCGATCTCGCCATGGGTGCGTGCATCCTGCCAGACGATCGCGTTGGTGATGGGACGCTTGGTCTTCGCATCCCAGGCCACCACGGTCTCGCCCTGGTTGGCGATGCCGATGCCGCGCGCGCCGTCCCTATGCTGCGCGATCAGCCGTGCGACGTTGCCGAGCAACTCCTCCGGATCGTGTTCGACCCAGCCGGCCTGCGGATAGAATTGCTGGTGGTCGACGGTCGCGCCGGAGCGGAACGTGCCGTCGCTCTCCAGCACATGCACGCCGGATCCGGTCGTGCCCTGGTCGATGGCGACGACGGCACTCACGCGTCGGCCTCCAAGGAAACCGTGACGGCCTTATATGCCTGCAAGTCCTTCGGCGAGACCGGCCACGCGATCCGCCGCTCCGGCAGCACCGCGATCTTGCGTGACCAGATGACCGTGTCGTCGCCCCGGACCATGACCGTGCCTTTGGTCGCTGTCCGCGCGCGACCGAAGAACAACAGCGCCGCATCGCGCGGATCTTCCGCCACCAGGCGCTGCGGATAGACATAGGAGAGGGCGCCCGCCGCCCGTACCGGAACCCCTTCCGTTGCTGCGAGCTTGCCTTGCAATGCGGCGGCAATCGAACGTGCCACGGCCCGCCCTTCGCGCCAGCACTGGCCGGCGGTCTCGATTCCGCGCAGCAGATTCCCCGCGGCAAAGAAAGCCGGATCGGAGCAGCGCCAGAACTGGTCGATCGCCGGTCCCTGGGTGCCGGGATCCACGGCGAGATGACTGCTGGCGAGCAGTGCATTCTCCGGCCTGAACCCGCCGGTGAAGACCACGCCGTCGCAGTCGAGCCGCTCCGGTCCATTGCCGCGGTCGATTTCCACAGCCTCGACCCGCTCATGGCCGAGGATGCGCACCAGGCGCGTGTTCAGCAGCACCGGCACACCGAAGGCGAGCCGCGCGATCCAGTCTCCCGGCCGTCGCGCGGTGATGCGCGATGCGGATTCGATCATGGCTGCGGGACGCGCGCTAACATGTCGCAAAGTCATCAAGGTCGAGAAGGCGACCAGCTCGCTGCCGATGATGACCGGTCGCTCGAATGGCCGCTGGCCGTTAAGATAGACGAACTGCTGTAGCGCCCCGGTGTTCATGACACCGCAGGGTCGCGCCCCGGAGGCGAGACGGGCGCTGCGCGGCGTCTCCCGCGCGCCCATCGCCAGCAGCACGGCACGACCCTGGTAGGTTTCCGGGCCTTCGGCGCTGGTCGTCTGCACGACGCCGCCCGGTTCCAGGCGCAAGGCGGTGACGCCGAGCCTCAACTCGACGCCGCTCGCCGTCTCCACCAGGTTTCGCGCATAGCCGGGACCGGTCATCACCTTGCGGAACTCGTTCCAGCCGAAGCCGAGATGGCCGCAATGCCGCGGGATGCCGCCGGCGACCGGCTCGCGGTCGAGCACGGTCACCTTGCCGACCTTGAGCCGCGCAAGCTCCGCGGCGGCGGAAAGCCCCGCCGGGCCGGCCCCGAGGATGATGACGTCGCGCGCGATCACAGCGCGATCCTGCCGGCGGCGATCGCCGCCACCTGGGCGCTGCAATAGAAGCCCTGGCAGCGCCCCATCATCGCCCGCGTGCGCCGCTTCAAGCCGCCGACATCGCCCGCGGGCAAGGGACCGGTGAGCGCCGCTTCGATCTCCCCGCGCGTCACCCATTCGCAATGGCAGACGATCTCGCCGCCGATCTGATAGGGACGGGGGCGTTCCTCGCAGAGGTTGGGCACCGGGGTCCAGATCGGTGCGGCTTCTTCCATCGGATGGAAATGCTGCGCGACGAGATCGGCGACATGCGCCGCGATGCCGAGCGATGCCGTCAATCCTGTCGAGCGGATGCCGCCCACGGTGATCCAGCACCGCTCCGGCTGCGCCGAGATCTGGTAATCCTTGAACTGCGTCGCCGGACGCAGGCCGGCATAGATCGCGTTCACGCCGATCTCGGCGAGGCCGGGCAGCATCTCCTGGCCCTTCTCGATCAGCATCGCGAGCGTCGCCGCATCGACCTCGGCGATGTCGCGTTCCTCCTGGTCCTCGGCGGTGGGGCCGACCAGCAGGTTGCCGAAGGCGGTCTTGCAGATGACGATGCCCTTGGTGCGCTCGGTCGGGACGGGGAGGATGATCGATTTCACCAGGTTCGCGGCCGGCTTGTCGAAGACGACGAACTGGCCCTTGCGCGGCGTGATCTTGAACGGGCTCTCGCCGCGGATCGCCTCGACGCGGTCGCCGTGATTGCCGGCGGCATTGATCACAAGGCCCGCGGTGATGCGGCCGCGCTCGGTCTCCAGCGACCAGGCACCATCGAAGCTGCCGCCGGAAACGGTGCAGCCGCGCCGGATCCGTCCGCCATGGGCAAGGCCTTGCAGCGCATAGGCAAGCGGCGCCGACCAGGGATCGATGATGTGCTCGCCCGGCACCCGTACGGCACCCAACGCATGCGACGCGAGTTGAGGCTCGAGCTCGCGCAACTCCGCGGCGGAGATTTGCGTCACGTCGGTGACGCCGTTCTGATGCGCCTGCGCGACGATCGCCGGCAGTTTAGCCAGCTGCTCGTCGTTCCAGGCGACGACCAGCGCCCCGGTCTCGACCAGCGGTAGGTTCAGCCGGTTGCGGATCGCCTGGTATTCGCGATAGCCGGCCTGCATGCAGGCGACTTCCAGCGAGCCCGGCGGCGCGTCGAATCCGGTGTGCAGGATCGCGCTGTTGCCCTTGCTGGCGCCGGAGAGAATGTCGTCGCCGCGCTCCAGCAGCAGCGGCTTCAACCCGGCCAGCGAAAGGCGACGGAAGATGGCGCAGCCGACCACGCCGCCGCCGATGATGACGACGTCAGCGCGGTCGAACTCGGCCATGCCAAGGGACCCCGACTAGATCTGGGTCCGGAGGTGGAAGGATTTCGGCCGGGTCAGCATCTCATAGCCGACGCGGGACAGGGTCGCACCGCGGCCGGAATCCTTGACGCCGACCCAGGCCAGTGCCGGGTCGAGATAGTCGCAGCGATTCATGTAGACCGTTCCGGTGTCGATCGCGTGGCCGATCTTCTTCGCCGCCGCCTCGTCCATGGTCCAGAGCGCCGCGGTCAGGCCGTACTTGCTGTCGTTCATGAGCTGGATGGCTTCGTCGTCGGACTTCACCTTCATGATGCCGATGACGGGGCCGAAGCTCTCTTCGGACATCACCGACATCTTGTGATCGACGTTCACCAGCACCTGCGGCGCCAGATAGGGCGTGCCGGGCTTGTTGGCGCTGAAGGCTTTGTCGTCGATCAGCGCCTTGGCGCCGGCGCGCACCGCGTCGGCAATCTGGCCGCGCACGAACTCCGCGGCCGAGGTGCGGACCATCGGACCCAAGTTGGTGTCCTTATCCAGCGGATTGCCGAGCTTGTACTTGCGCGTGAGGTCCGCGAACCCCTCGACGAATTTGTCGTAGAGGCGTTCGTGCACATAGATGCGCTCGATGGCGCAGCAGCACTGGCCGGAATTGAACATGGCGCCATCGACCAGGTTCTCGACCGCATGCGCCAGGTTGGCATCGGCGCGCACATAGGCCGGGTCCTTGCCGCCCAATTCAAGGCCCATGCCCATGAACTTGCCGAGCGCTGCCTGCTGCACGGCATGGCCGCCCGCAACCGAGCCGGTAAAATTGACATAGGCCGTCTCCGGCGCGGCGATCACCTTCGCCGTGTCCTCATGCGTCAGCACCAGATGCTGGAACAGGCCCTTGGGCAGGCCGGCGGCATCGAAGGCCTGCTGGAATCGCTCCGCGCAGAGCGGCGTCTGCGCGGAGTGTTTCAGCACCACCGCATTCCCCGCCATCAGCGCCGGAACGACGCCGTTGACCGAGGTGAGATAGGGATAATTCCACGGCGCCACGATGAAGACGACGCCCAGCGGCTCGCGGTGGATGAAGCGGGTGAAGCCGGCTTTGTCCTTCGCCTCGATATCGGCCAGCGCTTCCGGCGCGATCTGGATCATGTAGCGCGCGCGCTCCTCGAAGCCGCGCATCTCCCCCGGGCTCTGGCTGATTGGCCGGCCCATCTGCCGGGTGATCTCCTCGGCCATCTCGTCCTTGTGGGTCAGGAAGATATCGACCGCCTTGGAGATGATCTTGCCGCGCTCGGCGACCGGCACCTGCTTCCAGGCACGCTGCGCCTCGACCGCGGCCTTGAGGGTCGCGGCCACCTCTTGTGGCGTGGCATAGGGCCGCTCGACATAGACCGAGTTGTCGACCGGGGTAATCGTCTTCTGGGTGGCGGGCATGGTGGTCAAAGGCTCCTGCTTAGATCTCGTCATGGTCCGCGCAGGCGGACCATCCACGAGTTACTTTGTGGCTGGCAAACTCGTGGATGGTCGGCCTTCGCCGACCATGACGACCGAGGGGTTGGTGACGGTGTGCATCGCCGTCCGCATCAGATGATCTCGAAATACCGGGCGAGTTCCCAATCGGTGATCGCCTTCCTGAATTCGCGCTCTTCCCATTCGCGGGTTGCGGCATGGTGCTCGACGAACGCGTCGCCGAACAGTTCGCGCGCCGCGGTAGACTTTTTCAGGCGCTGGGCCGCTTCCCAGAGTGTCCGCGGCAGGTCGAACTTCGCCGGGTGCTTCATCTCATAGGAGTTGCCGACGATCGGCTTGGTCGGCTCGATCTTGTGCTCGATGCCGTAGAGCCCGGAACCGATCGAGGCGGCGAGCGCGATGTAGGGGTTGCAGTCCGCGGCGGCGATCCGGTACTCGACGCGCTGCGACTTCTCCGAGCCCGGAATCACACGCAGCGCACAGGTGCGGTTCTCCACACCCCAGGTCGCGTCGGTCGGCGCCCAGAAGCCAGGGATCAGGCGCGAATAGGAGTTCACGGTGCTGGCGATCATGGCCAGGACTTCGGGCATCAGCTGCTGCTGGCCGCCGATGAACCAACGCATCTTGTCCGAGATGTTGTGCGGCTTCTTCGCGTCGTGGAAGACCGACTTGCCGTCCTTGCCTTTGAGCGAGATGTGGATGTGGCCGGACTGTCCCGGATAGTCGTTCGACCACTTCGCCATGAAGGTCGCCATCATGCCGCGGCGCTGGGCGATCACCTTCATGATGGTCTTGAACAAGGCGCCCCGATCGGCCGATTCCAGAGCCTTGTCGACCGTGATCGCGGCTTCGAGCACGCCGGGCCCGGTCTCGGTGTGGAGTCCCTCGATCGGCATCCGCATCTTCTCGCAGGTGTCCAGGATCTCGTGATAGAGCTCGGCCCAGACGGTGTTGCGGATCGCCGAATAGCCGAACCAGCCCGGCGTCATCGGCTGGAGATCCTTGTAGTTCTTCTGCCGGATGCTCTCCGGCGTCTCGTCGAACATGAAAAACTCGAACTCCAGCGCCGAGTAGACATCGAAGCCCATCTTGGCCGCGCGATCGAGCACGCGGCGCAAGGTGCCGCGCGGGCAGATCGCCTCGGCCTGGTCGGCGAACTCGGCGAGGAACAGCAGCATGCCGCCGCCTTCCATCGGGAGCTCGCGGCAGGTCGAGGGGATGACGCGGACCGGCGCATCCGGATAGGCGGTGTGCCAGCCGGTGTATTTCACGTTGTCGAACAGCTGGTCGTGGCTGTCCCAGCCGAGCACGACATCGCAGAAGCCGAAGCCGTTCTCCAGTGCCGAGAAGAACTTCGCCTTCGACATGTACTTGCCGCGCAGGATCGCGTCGCCGTCGAACACGCCGACTTTGACATGCGTCAAGCCGCGCTCCTCGACGATCTTCTTCGCGTCGGCGACGCTCTTCACTTGTTCCGGCTTCAACGGCATCTGGATCAGCCCCCGCTGCTCTTTTGGAAGTTTCTTGAAGGAAGGCCGCTACCTTAGCCAGAGCCAAGCGCGCCCGCCACAGATTCCGGCAAAGAAAAGGGGAGGCAGTTGCCTGCCTCCCCGAATGATCGATTGTCCGGCTTGTATGATCAGCCGGCGCCGCCGAGCGCGGCTTCTTCCCGGGCGATTTCCGCCTGGCGCTTGGCCACCGCTTCCGGTGTCAGCGGCGGCCCCTGGAACCGGTTCCGCTCGAAGGCGAACCAAACGACGATCAGCGCCACCACAACCACGGCCAGGAAGTAGCCGACCAGCTCATACGGTGGCTGGAAGCCGACGAAGGCGAGGATCAGGCCGCCGATGACGGCGAGGACGGCAACCAGCTTCGAGGCGCCGCCCAGATTGAACGGCCCCTTCTTGGTCCACGACTTGCCTTCGGCAAGGATGCCTGCGGCGATCGGCATCACGTAGGACACGTACAGGAAGACGGCGCAGCCCGAGGCGAGGATGATGTAGGCCTGCGCATTGGCACCACAGGCCCAGCCCAGCACCATGCACAGCAGGGAGCCGACGATGATTGCATTGCCCGGCGTGCGATAGGTGGGGCTGACCTTGCGCAGGAACTTCGAGGCACCGGGAATGCCGCCGTCGCGTGAAAAGGCGTAGATCATGCGCGAAAGTGAGGTCATGCCGGCGAGCGCGCAGAGGAAGTTCGACAAAACGATACCTATGCCGATCAGCTGCTTGACGAAATCCGGCATGGTGCTGGCTCCCAGCACATAGGCGAACACCGACCAGCCTTTTGAAGCGCCCTCATCGACGCTCGGCATGGCGAGCAGGATGGCAACGACCAGGACCCAACCGAACAGCCCCGACCAGAACACCGAGGTGATCATGCCTTTCGGGACCGAACGCTGGGCGTCGCGGGTTTCCTCCGAGGTGTGGCCGGATGCGTCGAAGCCGGTGATCGTGTAGCAGACATGCAGCAGGCCGAGGATGAAGGCAAAGAACAGGCTGCCCGTCGCCGGCCAGGTGCCGGCGCCCGGATCGCCGGTGTAGTTCTTGAAATCGACGATGCGCGAGAAGTCGAGTGGCACCGGCGAGCCGGCCACCAGCCCGATGATGATCACGACGGACACCACGAAGATGAGATAACCGGCGAAGTCGGTCAGGATCGTGGTCGCCTTGATGCCCACATAATTCAGTACTGCCTGCACGATCGTGATCAGGATGACGCCGGCCGTGAGTGCTGTCGGCGAGAACGGATCCGGCGCGCCGCCGAAGATCGGCACGTAGACGAGGTCGTGGAAAAGCAAGACGACGCCGTAGTTAACCGACGAGACCACGAACAGCAGGCCGATCAGGTTGATCCAGGCGGCGCCCCAGCCCCAGCCCTTGCCGCCGAGGATCGAGGCCCAGTGATAGATGCCGCCCGCGGTCGGATAGGCCGAGGCGATCTGGCCCATGGCGGCCGCCACGATCAGGGCGAAAACTGCGCCGACGATCCAGCCGATGCCGATCGAGCCGCCGCCAGCGGCGCCCAAGGCCACGGTGTAGGCGCCGATGCCGCCGGCGAGAATGCAGATGATCGAGAATGAAATGGCGAAGTTCTGGAACACGCCCATGCGCCGGGACAGTTCCTGGGCATAGCCCATGCTGTGGAGGACCTTTACGTCCTCGTCGTGATGTTGGTCTTGAGCCGACATAATAGTCCCCTTCCCTGTAAGCCATGCCGAAGCAGCGCCCCCGCCCCCTGACGGGCAGGTCTTTTCGAGCCAATTCTTGTGGATGGTTGCGGTATCGCCCCCGGATTTGGCGGCCTCCGCATTCCCCCTTCGGCCCTGCCTCGACTGCGACCCGCTGTCGCATTACGTCTGAAATTATGCCGTTTCGTTAAAAGAGTGTAAAGGCACCGCCCGGCAAGAATGCTGTCTAAGGGACGGCAAGCCGCTGAAGAATAACGTTAATTACAAAACTACAGATGCGCGCCGTGGGACTGCCGCGAGCGCGCTTCCGAGTGCCCGACTCACAGCCCACTCTGTCGGATCTCGGACCGGGCCACCGCCGCGAAAGCCTCCGAACGGCGGGTCGGCCGGATACGCGCGAGGCGCAGCAGGCCGAGCGACTGGGGCCGCACTTTGTCTTTCACCGGGCGATAGACGACGGCGCGGCCATCCAGCGTCTGCTGGCTGGCGGGGCGCGAATGCATCACCGCGAAGCCGTCGCCGGAAGCCACCAGCCCGCGCAATGTCTCGAAGCTCGGCGTCTCCTGCGCGATCCGCGGCCGCAAGCCCCGCGATGAGAAGAGCGAGAGGAAATAGTCGCGGCTCTGCGGCAGATTGAGCAGCACCATCGGATACTGGGTGAGCTGCTCCAAGGTCAGCTCTTTCTGGCGCGCGAGACGGTGACCCTTGGCGAGCACGGCATGGAGCGGCATCGCCACCAAGGGCTCGAAGGCGAGGTCCTCGGTCAGGTTGAGATCGTAGGTGAGCGCAAGCTCGAATTGGCCGGCCGAGAGCCCATCGACCACGCCCTGCACATGATGCTCATGCAAGGTGATAGCGATGGCGGGATGCGCCGCGGCGAAGGCGCGGATCACCCGCGGCATGACGATCGGCGCAAAGGTCTGGAAGCAGCCGATATGGAGCTCGCCCTCCATCGCCTGGCCGAGGCCGACGGCGCCCTGGCGCAGCTCCTCGGCATGATCGAGCAGGCTGCGCGCATCCTTGAACAGCCGCGCGCCGGCCGGGGTCAGGCTCAGGCCCTGGGCATGGTGGCGGATGAAGAGATCGACCTTGAACCGTGCCTCGAGCTCGGCGATCGCGGCCGAGACCGAAGGCTGCGAGATGTGCAGGCGCCGCCCGGCCTCGGTGATGCTGCCGGTTTCGGCCACCGCGACGAAGTAGCGAATCTGCTTCAATGTGAAGGTCATAGGTAATTCCGATCCCGACGGCAGGATAAAAAGAATTTCCCTCTGACATGATGAATGTCAATCTCGACCTTCTGAGCGAGGGGGCGAGCCATGCTGCGGACCGGTGCGCAATACCGCGACAGCCTGAAGGACGGGCGGCAGGTCTGGATGAACGGCGAGCGGGTGAGGGATGTGACTTCGCACCCCGCCTTCAAGCCGATCGTCGATATCCGCGCCCGCATCTACGACATGGCGCATGAGGCAAAGTTTAAGCCCGTGATGGCCTATCGCGAGGGCGGCCAGGAGAACTGCATCGGCTACAAGCTGCCGCATACGCGCGAGGACTGGGAGGCCAAGCGCCGGTCGATCGACGCGGTGATGCGCGAGATCAACGGCTATGCGGTGCGCGTCGGCGACGAGACCGTGGGCGAGATGTGGTCGCTCTATGACGGCCGCGACGTCCTGAACGAGGTCGATCCGCAATTCTCGGCCAATATCACCACCCATATCGACCGGGTGCTGAACACCGACATCTTCCATGTCTCGGCCAACACCGATCCCAAGGGCGACCGGTCGAAACGGCCGCAGGACCAGGATCCGGACATGCTGCTGCACCTGGTCAAGGAGACCGACCAGGGCATCGTCGTCCGCGGCGCGAAGTATGAGACCGCGGCGGCCTATGCCAACCAGGCCTTCGTGAAGCCGACCATTGCGAACTGGGGCGACGACAAGCTCTCGGATTATGCCTTGGGCTTCATCTGCGACATGGGCACGCCGGGCTTGAAGCATATCTGCCGCACCGGCTTTGCCGGCCGCGGCAAGGCCGAGGACTATCCGCTCTCCAACCGCTGCGACGAGGTCGATACCCTGCTGGTGTTCGACGACGTTCTGGTGCCCTGGGAGAACGTGCTCTTCTACCGGCATACGCGGGCGGCGGCCTATATCCGCGGCACCTTGCACCGCTACAGCGCCTATCCCTATACCCTGCGCCTGCTCTACATCGCCGACCTGATGCTGGGCGCGGCGGCCTTCAACGCGCGGCAGACCGGACTCGACGTGCAGCCGGCGGTGCGGGAGAAGCTGGCGCTGCTGATCCAGTATCGCGAGACCATCAACGCCCATCTCATCGCCTGCATCGCCATGGCGCAGCCGAGCCCTGGCGGGCTGCTGATGCCGAACCCGTCGCTGCTCTATACCGGGCGCTATTATGCGATCGAGCGGCTGCCGGCGATGATGCATGTCGCGCGCGAGCTCTGCGGCGGCCAGATCTGCGTGACGCCGGACAGCGCCGCCTTCGCCGATCCGGAGATCGGCGCCTGGCTCGACAAATACTACTCGGTCAACGAGCATTGGCAGGCGGAAGACCGGCGCAGGCTGCTGGCTTTCGCCCGCGACTTGCTCAATTCCGACCGCGCCGGCCATATGCTGACCTTCGAGCTCTTCGCGCAATCGCCGCCCTATGCGCATCTCAATGCGATCTACATGAATTTCGACATGAAGGACGCGCTCAACTATGTGAAGGATTGCGCGGGCCTGAGCGACCGCGTCATGGAGCAATGGAGAAAACGCTAAATGGCCTATAGCCACGTTCGCCTGCGGAAATTCAACACCGCCAAGACCTATCCGGAGCAGAAGCTCGACAACGACCTCTCGATGTCGGTCCGCGCCGGCAATTTCGTGTTCCTGCGCGGCCAGGTCGGCCAGGCGCTGGACGGCAGCAATGTCGGGACCGGCGATGCCGCGGCGCAGACCGAGCAGGCGATGAAGAATGTGAAGCAGCTCCTGGAAGAGCAGGGCGCCAGGCTCGCCGATATCTGCAAGATCACCATCTATCTCACCGACCCCCGCTATCGCGAGGCGGTCTATCGCGTCGTCGGCAAGTGGCTGAAGGGCGTCTATCCGGTCTCGACCGGCCTGGTCATCCAGGCTTTGGCGCGGCCGGAATGGGTGGTGGAGGTCGATGTCTTCGCCGTCATTCCGGATTCGCGGTTGAAATCGATCCCTGAACCGGCGGAACATCTGCAGTGGAAGGATACGGCGGACGCGGCGGACAAGAAGGCTGCGAAGTCCAAAGGTAAGCGAAAGAAAGCGAAATGACCTTTTCCATCGCCGGCCGGTGTTCGCGGACGGGCATGCTCGGTGTTGCGATCACGACTTCGTCGATCGCCGTCTCGGCGCGCTGCCCCTGGGTGCGCACCGGCGTGGGGGCGGTCTCCACCCAGAACGTCACCGATCCGCGGCTCGGGCCTAAGGGGCTCGATCTCCTGGCCGATGGCTTGAGCGCGCCGGATGCGCTGAAGCAACTGATGGCCCATGCACCAAACCCGGAATACCGCCAGGTCATCATGGTGGATGCCGGCGGCCGCACCGCGCATTGGACCGGCGACAAGGCCTTGGGCACGCGTGGCGTTGCAGAAGCCAAGGACTGCGTCTCCGGCGGCAATCTGTTGAAGCATCCCGGCGTGCCACAGGCGATCGTCGACAGCTTTGCCGCGAACAGCGAAGCCACGCTGCCCGATCGCCTGATCGGCGCACTGGAAGCCGGCCTCGCCGCCGGTGGCGAGATGGGGCCGGTGCATTCCGCCGGCGTCATCGTGGTGCATGAGCAGGACTGGCCCCTGGTCGACCTCCGGGTCGATTGGGCCGATGACAATCCGGTCGCCGGCCTGCGCAAGCTCTGGGAGTCCTATCGCACCCAGATGAACGACTACGTCACCCGCGCGCTCAATCCGGGCGCGGCGCCGAGCTATGGCGTGCCGGGCGACCCAGGCCGCTAACAAAAATCCGTCATGCTCCGCCGGGCCCGGCAATGGCGAATTTAAATCAGCTGGCCTTCTTCTTCTCGCCGCGCTTCAGGATGTAGAGGCAGCTCGCCACCACGATCAGCGCGCCGACCACCATGGGCGGCGTCAGGACGTCGCCCCAGAAGATCCAGCCGATCGCCGTCGCCCAGACCAACCCGGTGTAGTCGAGCGGCGCCACCAGCGAAGCCTGGCCATAGCGGAAGGCCTGGTTGAGGCAGAACTGCCCGGCCGTGCCCATCAGCCCGACGGCGATGAAGAGCAGCGCATCGTGCTGGTTGGGCGTGATCCAGTAGAATGGCATCGCAGCGCCCAGCACGACGACGACGACCAGCGAGTAATAGAACAGAATCGTGTGGCTGGGCTCGCTGGTGGAAAGCTGGCGCGAGGAGACCTGCGTCGCGGCCCAAAGTGCGGCCGAGATCAGCGCCAGGATTGAGCCCAGCTCCGGCGGCGCCGAGCTGGGATCGGTCAGAAGCTGCAGGATGCCCTCGGGATTGAGGCCCTTGGTGCTCGGCTGCGCGATCAGGATCACGCCGATGAAGCCGACCACCACCGCGCTCCAGCGCCGGATGCCGACATGCTCCTTCAGCATCGGGATCGAGATGATGGTCACGAAGATCGGCGAGGCGAGCCCGATGCAGATCGCGGTCGGCAGCGGCACCAGCTTCAGCGCCAGGTAGAAGCAGAGCATGGTGAGGAGATTGCAGCAGGAGCGGACGAGATGGCCGCCGATCCGGCGCGTCTTCAGGCTGCCGAGACCATGCCCGGAACCGGCGGCGAAGCCGATCATCAGGCAGAGGCCGAGGGAATAGCGCAGGAAGGCGATCTGGCCGACCGTGTAGTCGCTCGCCAGCCACTTCACCAACCCGTCCATCGAGGTCAGCAGGAAGGCCTGGGCCAGCATATAGAGGACGGCCCGGCCCGGCTGGTTGCGCAGAGCGGCTCGGGCAGGCCCGGGCTCGGGGGCGCCGACATCGACGGTCGATTGTTGGGTCACGTTGCCAGCAGACCTGCTGTGAGGGTACTCTTGCTTCGAATTATGCAATTCCGCCCTCCGCTTGCCTAGGTCTCATGCCGCTCGATTTCGTCCATTCCGCCTGTCCCCATGACTGCCCCTCGACCTGTGCCTTGGAGGTCGAGCGGCTGGCTCCGGATCGCATCGGCCGCGTGCGGGGCGCCTCCGAGAATCCCTATACCGCCGGCGTCATCTGCGCGAAGGTCGCGCGCTATGCCGAGCGCCAGCATCATCCCGATCGTCTGGCCCAACCGATGCGGCGCGTTGGCCCCAAGGGCAGCGGACGCGATGCCTTCCGGCCGATCTCCTGGGACGATGCGCTGGATGAGATCGCCGAGAAGTTCGTCGCGGCCGAGCAGAAATACGATTCGACCGCCGTCTGGCCCTATTTCTACGCCGGCACCATGGGCCTGGTGCAGCGCGACGGCATCCATCGCCTGCGCCACGCCAAGCGCTATTCGCTGGAGAAGGAGACGATCTGCGTCGCGCTCTCCGATGCCGGCTGGATGGCGGGCGTCGGCATCATGCGCGGCGTCGATTCGCGGGAGATCGACGAATCCGACCTGATCGTGGTCTGGGGCGGCAACCCGGTCGCGACCCAGGTCAATGTCATGACCCATATCGCCCGCGCCCGGAAGGCCCGCGGCGCGAAGCTGGTGGTGGTCGATCCCTATCGCACCGGCACCGCCGAGGCTGCCGATATTCATCTGATGCCGAAGCCCGGCACCGACGGCGCGCTCGCCGCCGCGGTGATCCATGTGCTGTTCGCCGAGGGTTTCGCCGACCGGGATTACATGGCGAAATATGCCGATGATCCGGCCGGTCTCGAGGCGCATGTGCGGTCGAAGACCCCGGAATGGGGTGAGAGCGTCACCGGCATCCCTGCGGATGAGATCCGTGCCTTCGCGCGACTCTATGGCGGCACCAAGCGCGCCTTCATCCGTGTCGGCTACGGCTTCTCGCGGACCCGGAACGGCGCGGGCAGTCTCCATGCGGTGAGCTGCCTTCCGACCGTGACCGGTGCCTGGCAGCACAGGGGCGGCGGCGCGCTCTATTCCAACCGGGTGATCTATCATCTCGACAATGCGCTGATCATCGGCGCGGAGATGAAGGACAGCTCGATCCGCGCCCTCGATCAGTCGCGGATCGGCGCGGTCCTGACCGGCGACAAGCGCGATCTCGGCGACGGCCCGCCGGTGACGGCGATGCTGATCCAGAACACCAACCCGATGGTGGTCTGCCCCGACCTCACCAAGGTGCATCAGGGCTTCGCCCGCGACGATCTCTTCGTTGCCGTGCACGAGCAGTTCATGACCGAGACGGCGGCTGTGGCGGATATCGTGCTGCCAGCGACGACCTTCCTGGAGCATGACGACATCTATCGCGCCAGCGGCCATTCCTTCCTGCAGGTGACCAAGAAGGTCGTCGAGCCCTATGCCGAGGCACGTCCCAACCATTATGTGATCTGCGAGCTCGCAAAGCGCCTCGGCTGCACCCAGCGCGGCTTCTTCATGACCGAGTGGGAGCTGATCGACGACATGCTGGCGAAGTCCGGCTGGCCGAGCGCCGACGAGATCCATGCCAAGCATTGGCACGATTGCATGCCGGCCTTCGAGACCGCGCATTTCCTCGACGGCTTCGGCCATGCCGACAAGAAGTTTCACTTCCGCGTCGACTGGGCCAAGCTCGGCAATGACGTGCAAGGCATGGCCGAGTTTCCGGATTTCTCGCCGGTCATCGACGCCGCCAATGCCCAGCATCCGTTCCGCCTGGTGGCGGCGCCGGCGCGGCAGTTCCTGAACTCGACCTTCACCGAGACTCCCGGCTCGCGCGCGCGGGAGAGACGTCCGACGCTGCTGATCCATCCCGACGATGCACGCAATCTCAACATCGGCGAGGGCGCGCCGGTCGAGGTCGGCAACCGCCAGGCGACGATCAGCCTGCATGCCGGCCTGTTCGACGGATTGCAGCGCGGCGTGGTGGTGATCGAGAGCATCTGGCCCAACCGGGATTTCCCCGGCGGGCTCGGCGTCAATGCACTGACCAGCGCCGAGCCGGGCAAGCCTGGCGGCGGCGCCGTCTTCCACGACACCGCGGTCTGGGTTCGGGCCGCCGCATAGCATGAGTACCGCATAATGGAGAGTGAGCGGCCGGGGGAGTTGGCCGCGCCAGAATCTCACGAGGTTCTATCGGGGGATAGCATGAGCGCGAAGCCTTACATCATCGTCGTCGGCAACGAGAAGGGCGGGTCGGGCAAGTCGACCGTCGCCATGCATGTGATCGTCTCGCTGCTGCTGGACGGCTACGACGTCGGTTCGATCGACCTCGATTCCCGGCAGGGCACCCTGACCCGCTATTTCGAGAACCGGCAGCACACGGCGGAGAGCTTCACGAAGAAGCTGCCGCTGCCGGAACATGTCTCGATCGCCCGCAGCAAGGCGGCGATGGTGACCGAGGCGATGCGCGAAGAGGCCGATGCGCTCGATGAGGCGATGGAGCATCTCGGCAAGATGGACTTCATCGTCATCGATACGCCCGGCAGCGACAGCAGTCTGTCGCGGCGGGCGCACATCCTGGCCGATACCCTGGTCACGCCGCTGAATGACAGTTTCCTCGATCTCGACGTGCTGGGCCGGGTCGACAAGACCGGCAAGCGCGTCACGCGGCCCAGCGTCTACGCCGAGATGGTCTGGGACCAGCGCAAGCGCCGGGCGACCGCCGGGGCCAAGCCGATGGACTGGGTGGTCCTGCGAAACCGCCTCACCACGCTCGATGCCCGCAACAAGCGGGAAATCGCCCGCCTGCTGGGCGAGCTCTCGAAGCGGATCGGTTTTCGGATCGTTCCCGGCTTCACCGAACGGGTGATCTTCCGCGAGCTGTTCCCGCGCGGGTTGACCCTGCTGGACCTGACGAGGGTGGAGAGCGGCATCGAACTGGCGATGTCCCATGTGGCCGCGCGGCAGGAGATTCGCGACCTTGTCACGGCATTGAAACTGCCCGGAACCCGCAAGGCGAAGCGGAGTTGATGACGGCACGGGATTGTGGCACCAATCCCAGGCGTCTCCCCCCAGAGCAAGGACCAATCCATTATGCGAAAGCCTGTGCGCAAGGCCATCTTCCCGGTCGGCGGTCTCGGCACGCGTTTCCTGCCCGCCACCAAGGCGCTGCCCAAGGAAATGCTTCCGGTCGTGGACAAGCCCCTGATTCAATACGCCGTCGAGGAGGCGCGGGCCGCCGGGATCGAGGAATTGATCTTCGTCACCGGCCGCGGCAAGAGCGCGATCGAGGACCATTTCGACTATTCCTATGAGTTGCAGGACACGCTGAAGGCCCGCGGCAAGAAGGCCGACCTCAAGATCGTGGAGAGCCTGCTCCCCACCCCCGGCAACATCACCTATACCCGCCAGCAGGAGCCGCGCGGTCTCGGCCATGCGGTGTGGTGCGCCCGCCACCTGATCGGCGGCGAGCCCTTCGCGGTGCTGCTGGCCGACGATCTGGTGCAGGCCGACGTGCCCTGCCTGAAGCAGATGATGGATGTCTACAACAAGCTCGGCGGAAATCTGGTCGCGGTGATGGATGTGCCGCGCGAGCATACCGACCGTTACGGCATCCTGAAGACCGGCGGCGAGAGCCGAGGCGTGGTCGAAGCGCTGGGTCTGGTCGAGAAGCCGAAGCCGGATGTCGCGCCCTCGACCCTCTCGATCATCGGCCGCTACATCCTCCAGCCCGAGGTGATGGATCATCTCTCGGCACAGGAACCGGGCGCCGGCGGCGAGATCCAGCTCACCGACGCCATGGCCAAGATGACCGGCCGCGGCCGCTTCCACGGCCTCCGCTTCAAGGGCAAGCGCTTCGATTGCGGCGACAAGGTCGGCTGGCTCGAAGCCAATGTCGCCTATGCGGTCGCACATCCCCAGATCGGCAAGGCGGCCCGGCAGAGCTTCCTCGACGCCGCCGCGGCGCTGAAGAACTAGGCGCGTTGCCGCCTCAGCCACTCTCCCCTAGCATGCGCCGCATGCCTGGGGAGAGTGTGCATGACGCCCGAAGAGTTCCGCAAAGAAGCCCATCGGCTGATCGACTGGATCGCCGATTATCGCGCCGATGTCGCCAAGCGGCCGGTGATGGCGCCGGTGAAGCCCGGCGAGATCCGTGCCAAGCTGCCCAAGGCGCCGCCCGAGCAGCCGGAATCCTTCGATGCGATCTTCGCCGATCTCGACCGGTTGATCGCGCCCGGCATCTCGCATTTCCAGCATCCGCGCTTCTTCGGTTACTTCCCGGCCAACAGCGATTTCGCTTCGGTGCTGGGCGACTATTTGAGCACAGGCCTCGGCGTCATCGGCCTCTCCTGGCAGTCGAGCCCGGCGCTGACCGAGCTCGAAGAGGTGATGACCGACTGGGTCCGGCAGATGATCGGGCTGTCGACCAGCTGGCGCGGCGTGATCCAGGACACCGCCTCGACCAGCACTTTCGTGGCGCTGATCTCGGCGCGCGAGAAGATCTCCAACTACAGCCTCGCCAAGGGCGGTCTGCAGAGCGAGAGCGCGCCACTCATCGTCTACGTCTCCGGCCATGCGCACAGCTCGGTGGACAAGGCGGCGACGCTGGCCGGTTTCGGCGCCGGCAATATCCGACATGTCGCGGTCGACGCCGATTTCGCCATGAAACCGGACGCCTTGCGCGCGGCGATCGTTGCGGATCGCGCGGCGGGATTGAAGCCCTGCGCCATCGTGGCCAGTGTCGGCACGACCACGACGACCGCGGTCGATCCCGTGAAGCCGATCGGCACGATCGCCAGGGAGTTCGGGCTCTGGCTGCATGTCGATGCCGCCATGGCGGGCTCGGCGATGATCCTCCCGGAATGCCGCTGGATGTTCGACGGCGTCGACGCCGCGGACTCGCTGATCCTCAACCCGCACAAATGGCTCGGCGCCGCCTTTGATTGCTCGACCTACTACGTGCAGGATCCCGAGCACCTCATCCGCGTGATGAGCACCAATCCAAGCTACTTGCAGACCAACGTCGACGGCGCGGTGGTGAATTATCGCGACTGGGGCATTCCGCTGGGCCGCCGCTTCCGCGCCTTGAAGCTCTGGTTCCTGCTGCGCGCCAACGGCACCGCTGCCCTACAAGCACGGCTGCGGCGCGACATCGCCAATGCGCAATGGCTGGCCGAGGAAGTGAAGAGGACGCCCGGTTGGCGCGTGTTGGCGCCGGTCCATCTGCAGACCGTCTGCCTGCGCCACGAACCGGCGGGGCTTTCCGGCGAGGCCTTGGACAAGCACACCCTCGCCTGGGCCGACGCGATCAACCAGTCGGGCGGCGCCTATGTCACGCCGGCGACCCTTGACGGCCGCTGGATGGTCCGCGCCTCGATCGGCGCCATGCCGACTGAACGCGAGGACGTGGCCGCACTCTGGAAACTGGCGCAGGATTGCGCGGCCTCGGTGAACTGAAATGCACCGCCGCGCCTGAAATGATGCGCTGGTCGTGGTATGCTCTGCACGTTGTTTGAAATCGTGAGTGCTGCATCGTGGCCGCCTGTGACATGGGGGCTGGCCGCAAATACCCGGCTGTGTGTTGCACTGCATCGCAGACCCGGCACAGACAGAATGAATGCGCCGACGGCGTTGACCGGACGTTGACGGGCTGAAAGCGGCCTGCGTGCCGGATGCGGCCTGCTACCGTTGCGGTGGAGGTCCCGCGTCTGCGTTCATGCCGCAAAATTTATCCAGAGTTTACAAGTCGATACGCGCCGACAACGCAGACGGGACGCAGACAGATACAGAAAAAGCTGGTCTCCCTGAGGTGGCGGACCCACGCAGACGGGACGCAGACAGAGTTAGGAATTTTGCTCAAGCCGCATCAGCAGGCGATCGATGGTCAGTTCGAGCAAGCGCCGCTCGGTCGCCGATAGGTCATCCAGCAGGTGCCGCGCGAAATCGGCGGCCTTGGGCGCGAGATCGTCGTAAGCCGCCTTGCCCTTGGCGGTGAGGGAGAGCAGTTCCTCCCGGCGGTCCTCGTCACTGCCGCTCCGGGCCAGATAGCCGCGTTCTTCCAGCTCGGCCACGGCGCGGCTCACCTTGGTCTTGTGCATCCGGCTGTGGGCGGCGATGGCCTTGGCGGTGATCGGCGCATACTGGCCGAGATGGGCCAGGACGCGCCATTCCGGAACTCCGAGGCCGTACTTGTCCTTGTAGAGGCGGGACAAGGCCCGGCTGACCGCCTCCGCCAGGATGTCCAGGCGATAGGGCAGGAAGCGATCGAGATCCAGCGCGCGCTTGACCATTGGTATCATTCGCAACTATATTGGTTGCAAATGTACCCAACTGGCGGCGAGCTGTCCAGCGGGAGGATTTCATGAGCAGCGCGAAATACATCTCCTTCCCCAAGGTCGAGGGCATCGCCTCGCGCCAAGCCCATGCCGACCTCCCCGAGGGCACCTTCGAGCGCGAGCTCGGCAAGGAAGGCTTCTTCGGTCCGGCGACCCACATGTATCACCGCCACGCGCCGACCGGCTGGCGGAGCTGGGAAGGTCCGCTGCGGCCACGGGCTTACGATCTCACCGCGATCAACCAGACCGGCGGCTCGCCCTGGGACGCGAAGCTGGTCCTGCACAATGCGTCGGTGAAGATGCGCCAATGGCGCTTCTCCGGCCGCATGGATCACCTGGTGCGCAACGCCGACGGAGACGAGCTCCTGTTCGTGCACCAGGGCGCCGGTGCGCTCTATTGCGACTACGGCCATCTACCTTTCACCGCCGGCGACTACATCGTGCTGCCGCGCTCGACCATGTGGCGGATCGAGACGACGGCGGCGGTGACCATGCTGCTGTTCGAATGCAGCAACGGCACGATCCGCTCGCCCGAGCGCGGCTCGGTCGGCCGGCACGCGGTCTATGACGAGGCGATGCTGGAGACGCCGCGGATCGACGACGCGTTCAAGGCGCAATACGACGAGAAGGAATGGCCGGTCGTCGTGAAGCGCCGCGACGCGCTCTCGACCGTCACCTATCCGTTCAACCCGCTGGATGCGGTGGGCTGGCACGGCGACCTGGCACCGGTCCGCCTCAATGTCGCCGACATCCGCCCGCTGATGAGCCACCGCTATCACCTGCCGCCTTCGGCGCACACGACCTGGGTCGGCACCCGCTTCGTGATCTGCACCTTCGTGCCGCGGCCGTTCGAGACCGATCCGGGCGCCTTGAAGGTGCCGTTCTTCCACAACAACGACGATTACGACGAAGTCATCTTCTACCATGCGGGCGACTTCTTCAGCCGCGACAACATCAAGCCCGGCGTCATCACCTGGCATCCCTGCGGCTTCACCCACGGCCCGCATCCGAAGGCGCTGCAGCGTATGTATGAGGCGGCGAAGCCCGCGACCGACGAATATGCGGTCATGCTGGACACCCGCGACGCGCTGGATGCCGGACCGGAGATGGACGGCGTCGAGATGCGCGCCTATGCGCAAAGCTGGATAACGCCGGAACCCGTCAAGCCGCCGAAGCGCAAATGAAGCTCGCGACACTGCGCTCCGGCTCGCGGGACGGCCAGCTGGTCGTCGTCAGCCACGATCTCACCCGCTGTCTCTCGGTCATGCCGATCGCGACGCTGCAATCCGCGCTCGACGAATGGAATGCATTCAGCGCGACCTTGCAGACATTCTGCGATCGGATGAACGCCAGCGAGAAGGGCACTCTGCCGTTCGACCCGAAGAACTGCCTCTCCCCATTGCCGCGGGCCTATCAATGGGCCGACGGCTCCGCCTATGTGAACCATGTGGCGCTGGTGCGAAAGGCGCGTGGCGCCGAGATGCCGGAAAGCTTCTGGACCGATCCGCTGATGTACCAGGGCGGCTCGGATTCGTTCCTGGCACCGCATGACCCGATCCGCGGCGAAGAATCCTGGGGCATCGATTTCGAGGCGGAGATCGCCGTCGTCACCGGCGACGTGCCAATGGGTGCTTCCATCGATCAAGCCGGCAGCGCGATCCGGCTGATCATGCTGGTCAACGATGTCTCGCTGCGCAACCTGATCCCAGGCGAGCTCGCCAAGGGCTTCGGCTTCTTCCAGTCGAAACCGAGCTCAGCCTTCTCGCCCGTCGCCGTCACCCCCGATGAGCTGGGCGCTGCCTGGGATGGCGGACGCCTGCACCTGCCGCTGCTCTCGATGCTAAACGGCCAGCCTTTCGGCAGGCCCAATGCCGGCATCGACATGACCTTCGATTTCCCGACCCTGATCGCCCATGCTGCGAAGACGCGACCGCTCGCGGCGGGCACGATCATCGGCTCCGGCACGGTCTCCAATCGCGGCGCCGATGGTGGGCCCGGTAAGCCGGTCGGGGAGGGCGGTGTCGGCTATTCCTGCATCGCCGAGCAGCGCGTGGTGGAAACCATATTGAGCGGCGCCGCCAAGACCCCATTCCTCCAGTCGGGCGACCGCGTGCAGATCGAGATGCTGGGCGCGGACGGCCAATCGATCTTCGGCGCCATCGACCAGACCGTGGAAGCATCTTCCCGCTGATCGCGCGTCGCGCTATACCGCGACCATGACCGACAAGATCCGCATTGGAATCGATCTCGGCGGCACCAAGATCGAGGTGCTGGCGATCGACCGCGACGGCCAGGAACTCGCCCGCCACCGCGTGCCGACTCCGCGTCACGACTACGAAGGCTCGATCCGGCTGATGACCGGCCTGGTCGCGCAGGTCGAGCAGGAGACCGGGCGCGGCGGCACGGTGGGCGTCGCCATTCCCGGCACGATCTCTTCCGTCACCGGGCTGGTCAAGAATGCGAACTCGGTCTGGCTGATCGGCAAACCCTTGGACAAGGACCTCTCGGCGGCGATGCAGCGCGAGGTTCGCTGCGTCAACGACGCGAACTGCCTCGCGGTGTCGGAAGCGACCGACGGTGCGGGCGCCGGCGCGGCCGTCGTTTTCGCAGCGATCCTCGGCACCGGCTGCGGTTCGGGCATCGCCTTTCACGGCCGGACGCATAACGGTCTCAACGGCATCGCCGGCGAGTGGGGGCATAACCCGCTGCCCTGGCAAACGGCCGAGGAGTTTCCGGGTCCGGCCTGCTATTGCGGCAAGCGCGGCTGTATCGAAACCTGGTGCTCGGGCACCGGCCTCGAGGACGACTATGAACGCATCGTCGGCACCCGGCGCAAGGGGCCGGAAATCCTGGCGCTCAGCGCCGGCGGCGATGCCGAGGCGGAAGCGGCGATGCGGCGCTACGAAGACCGGCTGGCCCGCGGCCTCGCCCATGTCATCAACATCCTCGATCCGGACGTGATCGTCCTCGGCGGCGGCATGTCGCGCATCGATCGGCTCTATCCGGCGCTCAATGCGCAGCTCCCGGCCTATGTCTTCGGCAAGGAGTTCGCGACCCCGATCCGTCCGGCCTTGCACGGCGATTCCAGCGGCATCCGCGGCGCCGCCTGGCTCTGGCCGAAGGATTAGGGATCGAGATGCCGCGACACCGTCACCGGCTCGCCCAGGATGCCGCGCGGCCGGAGCAGCAGGATCGTCGCCATGATCACGCCGATGGCGACGATCTGCAGCGCGGCAGCGCGGGCTTGGGCTTCCGGCGGGAAGATAGTGGTCATTAGCGCACCTGAGGCGCTCCACAACCCCCAGACCAGCACCGCGCCCAGCACGGCGCCCTTGTTGTTGCCGGAGCCGCCGATGATCAGCATGGCCCAGGTCTGGAAGGTGATCGCCGAGAGATAGTTCTCCGGCGCGATGAAGCCGATGAAATGGCCCTGCACCGCCCCGGCGAGGCCCATGACCGCGCTGCCGAGCACGAAGGCCTGGAGACGAAAGCGATTGGCATTCTTCCCGATCGCCCGTGACGCGGTCTCGTCCTCGCGGATCGCCCGCAGGACCCGGCCCCAGGGGCTGCGCACCAGCCGTTCCAGCGCGATGAAGGTCACCAGCGTCACGGCCGCGACCAGCGCGAGATTGGCGCAGTTGAAGGCCAGCGGGTTCTCGGCAAGTCCGTTGAACGGCCGCGGGATGAAGCCGATGCCGAAAGGCCCGCCGGTGATGCTTTGTGCATTCAAGGCAAAGAGCTGGATCACGATCGCAATGCCGAAGGTGGTGATCGCCAGATAGTCAGCCCTGAGCCGCAACGTGATCGCGCCGATGATTGCTGCTGCCAGGCCAGACCCGATCATCGCGCCGATCCAGCCGATGGCAATCGGCAATCCATAGCCGCCGAAATGCTGACCCCCCGGCGTCGTCAGCATGGCGGAGACATAAGCACCGATCGCAACGAAGCCGGCGACACCGACATTGAAGAGTCCGGTCTGCCCCCATTGCAGGTTGAGCCCGAGGCAGATCAGCGCATAAGAGAGCGCCACCGTGAGGAAGAAAGCGAGATAGCCGATGACGTCGAGCATCTAGGCCTCCCGCCTTCCGAAGAGGCCGGCCGGCCGCACCAGCAGCACGGCGATCAGCATCAGGAAGGCGATCGCCGCGCGGTACTCCGCGCCGACGAACTGCACCGCCATGGATTCGGCGAGACCGACGATCAGTCCGCCGATGACGGCACCCGGCACGCTGCCGATGCCGCCGAGGATCGCCGCCGCAAACATCGGGAGCAGCAGGTCGAAGCCCATGAACGGCCGCATCTGCACCGTGATGCCGGCGACGATGCCGGAGGCGCAGGCAAGCGCGCCGCCGATCAGCCAGGTCTTGCGGATGACCCCGGCGACGTCGATGCCGGCGACAGCGGCGAGGTTCGGATTCTCGCTGACCGCCCGCATCGATCGGCCGATCGTCGTGCGGGTGATCAGAAGATGCATGCCGACGACCAGGACCAGGGTCAAAGCCAGCATCAGCATCTGGTCCGGCGTCACGCGGATGCCGAATCCGATCGGCATCGCGATCTGCAGCTCGCGCGAATAGTATTGCGGTTCCGACGTGAAGAAGAACTCCAGCAGCGACCGCAGCGCCATGGATGCGCCGAAGCTCGCCATCACCAGCACGATCGCATTGCCGTGGCGGCGCAAGCGGCTGAACAACAGCCAATCCAGCGCCAGCGCGAGACAACCGGTGAAGGCCATCGCCAAAACGCCGGCGACTAAGACCACCCAGCCGATCGAAAAGGGACCGATCGGCGCCATTTCCATGCCAATGCCGAGCCCGATCGCTCCGGCGATCACCAGGGCGGCATAGGCGCCCCAGGCGATGAACTCGCCATGTACGAAATTGGCGAAGCCGAGGATCGAATAGGTGAGGGTGACGCCGATCGCGCCCAATCCCACCATCGCTCCGATCAGCAGCCCATCGGCCAGGAATTGGAGATTCATGGCGCCGGACTCGCGGCCGCGACCGGATCGCCGCCGAAATAGAGATGCGCGATCATGGGATCGTCGCGCAGCTTCGCCGCAGGGCCTTCATGCCGGTTGCGGCCCTCGGCCAGGACATAGGCGCGGTCCGCCAGCGCGAGTGCCGCGCGGACGCTCTGTTCGACCAGCAGGATGGCGACGCCGCTTTCTCGAACCTGCTTCAAGGTCTCGAAAACTTCCGCGGCCACCTTGGGCGAAAGTCCCGCCGATGGCTCGTCCAGCATCAGCACCTGGGGCTCGACCAGCAGCGCGCGGGCGACGGCGAGCATCTGCCGCTGCCCGCCGGAAAGCCGGCCGGCGGTGAGCGACTTGCGCGCGGCGAGTGCGGGGAACATCGCGTACATCGCCGCGACCCGCGGCGCGCGGCGGGTTTTGGGCAGGATGGACGCGGCAAGCAGCAGATTGTCCTCGATCGACATGGCCGCGAAGATGTTCTCGGTCTGCGGCACGAAGCCGAGCCCTCGGCGGATCAGAACATGCGGCGGCAGCCGCGTGATCTCCTGGTCGCCGAGCGTGACCGAGCCCGATGAGATCGGCACCAGTCCCGCCACCGCCTTGATCAGGGTCGACTTGCCGGCGCCGTTGGGGCCGAGCAGGGCGACGATCTCCTGGGCGCGCAGTTCGAAGCCCGCGCCGTTCAGGATCGGCAGGTCCGGCTCGTAGCCGGCGACGATATTCCGGGCTTGGAGGACGATCGGCACGCTCACGCCGCGGCTCCGCCGAGATAGGCGTCGATCACGCGCGGGTCGCGGATCACGGCGCGCGGCGCGCCTTCGCAGAGCAGGCGGCCCTCGACCATGACCAGCGCGCGGCTGCAGAGCCGTGTCACCATGTCCATGTTGTGCTCGATGATGAGGAACGTCACGCCCGTGGCGTTGATCGCCTGGATGCGGTCGATGATGGTCTCGAGCAGGCTGGGATTGACACCGGCCGCCGGCTCGTCGAGCAGGATCAGCTTGGGATCGGCCATCAGGATGCGCGCGAGCTCCAGCAGCTTGCGCTGTCCGCCCGAGAGCACGCGCGCCGGCTCGCGCGCCAGCCTGGCGAGGGTGACGAAGTCAAGCAAGCGCATCGCCTTCTCGACGTTGAAGCGCTCCTGCTCGCGCACCGCCTTGCCCGGCAGCCAGTTCGGCAGGATGCGTTCGCCGACCTGGCCGCGCGCGGCAGTCAGCATGTTCTCCAGCACGCTCATCTGTCCGAACAGCCGCGGGATCTGGAAGGTGCGGCCCAGGCCGAGCGCGAGCCGGTGGTGGTCGGCGAGGCCGTCAATGCGGCGGTCCTTCAGCAGGATCTCGCCGCCGCTGGGTTTCAGGCTGCCGGCGATCAGGTTGAACATCGTGGTCTTGCCGGCGCCATTGGGGCCGATCAGGCCGGCGATCTCGCCTTGCGCGACCTTGATTGAGACGGCGTCGACGGCCGCCACGCCGCCGAAGTGTCTGGATACGGATCGGGTCTCCAGCATGTCTCGACCGTCAAGTTCTAAAAGACATGCGGTGGCGGCGCTTGTGCTTGAAAGTTACAGGGATTTCCCGCTTGATGGCGCCACGTTAGTCGGGCGGTTTCGGCCGCGCAAGAGGCGAACCAATGGCCGTATCCGGGAAGCCGCGCAAAGCCGTGGACGAGAGCTTCGAGCTCTATGACTTGAAGATCGAAGTGACGGCACCCAAGGGCGGCAAGATCTATTGCGGCGCCAAGCCGGGTGACTATTTCGAGCTCAAAGGCGAGATGCTGCACCTGCCGCCGGGCCAGGGTTTTTCCATTTATTCCTTGGGTGCGCTGCTGCCGTTGCTGGCGGCCAAGCAACGTCCGGTCGATGCCAATGATTGGATGGCAACCGATGCGGAGGTTGCCTGTCCCGATCCCAACTGCTCGACTCGATTCAAGATCATGCGAACCGGCAGGCGCAAGTTCCAGCACAGCGCCACCACGGCCGTGAAGCTCACTCGGAAAGGCCGCTGATGGAGACCCGCGAGCTCCGGCCCGGCTATCGCATCACCCGGATCATCCGCGGCGGTTGGCAACTGGCCGGCGGTCACGGCGATGTCGCCCGCGACGCGGCGATCGGCGATCTCGTCGCCTCGGCCGAAGCCGGGATACTCACCTTCGACTGTGCCGACATCTATACCGGCGTCGAGGAGCTGATCGGTGCCGCGCGGCGCGCCTATGCCGACCGCCATGGCGCCCAGGCGCTGAAGGCGCTCAAGGTCCACACCAAGTTCGTGCCCGACCTCGCGCATCTCCACGAGGTCGATCGTATCTATGTCCGTACCATCGTCGAACGCTCGCTGCGCCGCCTCGGCATGGAGCGGCTGGACCTGGTGCAGTTCCATTGGTGGGATTATGCGGTACCTGGCTGCCTGGATGCCGCGCGCTGGCTCGACGAGCTGCGCGAGGAGGGCAAGATCGATCTCCTCGGCGGCACCAATTTCGACACCGCGCATACCGAGAAGCTGGTCGCCGCCGGCATCCCGCTCGCCAGCATGCAGGTACAGTATTCGCTCCTGGACGCACGCCCCGAGCACGCGCTGGTCGCGGCGGCCCGCGCGCATGACATCCATCTGCTGGTCTATGGCACGGTCGCCGGCGGCTTCCTCGGCGACCGCTGGCTTGGGCAGGCTGAGCCGGAAGCGCCGCTCGAGAACCGTTCGCTCACCAAGTACAAGCTGATCATCGACGATTTCGGCGGCTGGGACCTGTTCCAGGCCCTGCTGCGCGTCTTGCGCCGGGTGGCGGACCGGCACGGCGTCGATATCGCCACCATCGCCAGCCGCACCTTGCTCGATCTGCCGCAGGTTGCCGCGGTGATCGTCGGTGCGCGCAGCCGCGCGCATCTGATCGCCAACCTGAAGATTGCGGCGGTGAAGCTCACCGATGCCGACCGCGGGGAGATCTCCGCCGTTCTCGCGCAGCGCCAGGGGCCGGAGGGCGACACGTTCGAGCTGGAGCGCGACCGCGAGGGCCGGCATGGGCGGATCATGAAGTACAACTTGAGCAGGGCCGCATCATGACCGAACGCCTGGCCGATCTTGCGATCCGGGAATGCGTCGAGCTGCATGCCTTCTTCCTCGAATGGCTCAGGCCCCACAATGGTTCGAAATTGGATCCCTCCAGGTTCGAGCGCGCCTTCGATCCGGAGTTTCGTCTGGTGGGACCGGATGGCGGCGTTCGCGACCGCGCGGCGATCGTCGGCTGGCTGCATGACTTGAAGGAACGGCGCGGCGCCGATTTTCGCATGGAGGTCTCGGCGTTCCGCGCGGTCTGGCAGGAAGGCGACGCCATATTGCTGGAATATGTCGAGACACAGTATCTTCAGGGCAAGACGACCCAGCGGCAATCCACGGCTTTGCTGAAGCGTGCGCCGGACGCGCCAATCGGGATCGCCTGGGTGCATCTGCAGGAGACCTGGCTGCAGAGCGTCGACTGATCAACCGGGTCGCGCAAGGGGGCTACAATGTTCGGGAAGAGGATTCTATTCACCGCAACCGCCGCGGCGGCTTTGCTCGTGGGCGCAAGCGTCGCATCGGCCTGCGAGGTCACCGTCGGGCTCGTGATGGAGCTGACCGGCCCGGCCGGTGAATACGGCCAGGCGGGCGCGAAGTCGGTCGAGATGGCGTTCCGCGACATCAACGAGGCGGGCGGCGTCGCCGGCGGCTGCAAGCTGGTCACCGACACGCGGGATTCGCAGAGCCAGGGCAATGTCGCGGTCGATGCCGCGACCCAGCTCGTGCAGGTGAAGAAGGTGCCGGTGATCATCGGCGGCATCATCTCCTCGGTCTCGATCCCGATTTTGACCTCGGTGACAGCTCCGGCGCATGTGGTGCAGGTCTCGCCGGCCTCGTCCTCGCCGACGCTCACGCAGTTGGGGCGCGAGGGCAAGACCAACGGCGTCTTCTTCCGCACCATCACCTCGGACGCGCTGCAAGGCGTCGCCGCGGCGAAGTTCGCGCTGGACCAGGGGCTGAAGAAGCTCTCGATCGTCCATGTGAACGACGATTTCGGCGCCAATATGGTGGCGGAGTTCTCCAAGGCCTATGAGGCCCTGGGCGGCAAGATCGTCTCGGTCACCAAGTACAACGCGAAGCAGGCGAGCTATCAGCCGGAAGTGACCGCGGCGATGGCCGGCGAGCCTGACGGTCTCTATCTCGTCGCGACTCCCGTCGATGGCGCCACGATTGCGCGGCAATGGGTGAGCCAGGGCGGACCGCAGAAGTTCCTGCTGAACGACGGCATGAACAGCGACGACTTCATCAAGAACGTCGGCGCGAAATATCTCGAGAATGCCTACGGCACCTCGTCGGGCACCGAGACCACGCCGTCGACCGATTACTTCAACGCCAACTACAAGGCCTTCTCCAACATCGATCCGGGAGCCCCGGCGGCGGTGCAGGGCTATGATGCCGGCGCCATCGTCGGTCTCGCCATCGCCCAGGCCGGCAAGGCGGATTCCGCCGCGATCCGGGATTCGATCCGCAAGGTTCTGGACCCCAAGGGCACCGTGATCCATGCCGGCAAGGACGAGTTCGCCAAGGCGCTGCAGTTGATCAAGGACGGCAAGCCGATCAAGTATGAGGGCGTCATCGGTCCGGTCGCGTTCGACCAGTACGGCGACATCACCGGCCCCTTCCGTCTCTGGAAGATCACCGACGGCAAGGTCGCCACGGTCGGCGAAATGTCGGCCGCCGATGTCGACGCGATCAAGGCGAAGATGGGGAATTGAGCCTGAGGCGGCAAGAGCCGTCGACCCCTCACCCCACCCCTCTCCCGCAAGGGGAGAGGGGTTGAGCGAGACTTGCCGCGGCAGCGGCGCACAGTCCCCTTCTCCCCTTGCGGGAGAGCCGGGATGAGGGGTCGAAGGATCTATCCGTGAGTTGACATGACAGCACCAACCACCCTCGACCATATCGAGCTCGCCCCCGGCCTCACTGTCAGCCGCGTCGTCACCGGCCTCTGGCAGGTGGCCGATATGGAGCGGGGCGGCCAGGCGCTGGATCTGGACCGCGCCGCCGCGGCGCTCGGCGAATATGCCGCGGCTGGTTTCGACACGTTCGACATGGCCGACCATTACGGCAGCGCCGAGGACATCGCCGGCCGTTTCCGGCAAGGCGTCGCCGAAGGCAAGTTCAAGCCCGCCGCGGTCTTCACCAAGTGGTGCCCGACGCCGGGCGAGATGACGCCGGAGATCGTGCGCGCCGGCGTCCAGCGCAGCCTGGATCGTCTCAAGACCGACCGCATCGATCTCCTGCAGCTCCATTGGTGGGTGTTCGAGCATCCGGCCTATCTCGACGCCATGCGCGAGCTCAAGAAGATGCAGGTCGAAGGCAAAATCGGCCATCTCGGCCTCACCAATTTCGACACCGATCACCTGCACCTGCTGGTGAAGCAGGGCTATCGGATCGCCACCAACCAGGTCTGCTTCTCGCTGCTCGACCGCCGCGCCGGCGAGGAGATGACCGATTTCTGCTTGGCGAACGGCGTGAAGCTGCTGGCCTATGGCACGCTCGCCGGCGGCCTCCTGACCGAGAAGTGGCTGGGACGGCCAGAGCCGGCGATCGACGACATCAAGGACTGGAGCAAGATGAAATACGCGCGCTTCGTCGCCCAGATCGGCGGCTGGCACGTGCTCCAGGGGATTCTCGCGGCCCTCGCCAAGGTTGCGAAGAAGCACGGCGTCTCGATCGCCAATGTGGCAACGCGCTGGGTGCTGGAGCAACCCGCCGTCGGCGCCATCATCGTCGGCGCGCGCTTGGGCGAAAGCGAGCACCGCGCCGACAACCTGCAGCTCTTCGCCTTCGCCCTCGATGCCGAGGACAAGCGGGTGATCGAGGCCGCGCTCTACGAGACCAGCCGGATCCCCGGCGATTGCGGCCAGGAATACCGCCGCCCGCCTTACCTCACGGCCTCGGGCGATCTCAGCCATCATCTGAGCGCGCTGCCGAAAGCCTTTGCCGCGGCGCCGGTGCCGGACCGGCCGCATCGCATGCGCGTCGATACCGGCAGCGTCTGGGAATCGCTCGCCGGCTACAGCCGCGCGGTGCGGGTCGGCGACCGGATCCTGGTCAGCGGCACCACGGCGACCCACGGCGCCGGCGAGCTCGTCTGCAAAGGCGATCCCCGCGGCCAGACCGTCTATATCCTCGACAAGATCGCCGCCAGCATCTCGGCTTTGGGCGGCAGCCTCGAGGACGTGGTGCGCACCCGCATCCTCCTCCGCGACGTCAAGCAATGGGAGCCCGTCTCCCGGGTGCATGGCCGCTATTTCGGCGACATCCGGCCGGCCAATACTTTGGTCGAAGTCTCCGGCCTGGTCGGTGACTACGATGTCGAGATCGAAGCTGAGGCCGTCGTCACATAATAGACTAAGTCCCTACCCCGAGTAAGCTTTCAGACAGGCCGCCTCTTGAAGTCAGCGGAGCGGGCCCCGATCTGCTCCGGACCTCAAGGCAGGGGCCCCGTGCCAAAGATTCTTGGGATTTCCCAGCCGAAATCGTTTTAGGATTACCTGATGATCATCCGGTATGCGGGGGCGACAGCGGCATGACGGACCTACCTCCAGCCCAAACTCCAGTAGCAGCGCCATCACCTGAACCGGCACCGGCCGCTTTGCCGGCGCGCCGCAGCGGCTGGGGCTGGATCCTGCTCTGCCTGGTGATCGGGGCCGGCGTCTTCGGGGCCGGCTATTGGTATTTCGAGCATGGCATGGCGCCGCCGCAGCAGGCGCAGGCGGCGCCGCCGCCGGTGCTCCCCGTCACCGTGTCCAAGCCGCTGGTCCAGACCATCACCGAATGGGACGAGTTCACCGGCCAGTTCGAGGCGGTCGAATCCGTCGAGATCCGCGCCCGCGTCAGCGGCTACCTCGACAAGATCGGCTTCGAGGACGGGCAGATGGTGAACAAGGGCGATCTGCTCTTCGTCATCGACCCTCGCCCGTTCGAGATCACGCTGAAATCCGCGCAATCCGCGCTGAACTCCGCCAACGCGCGCCTGGCCCTGGCGAAGCAGCAATTGGCGCGGGCCGAGACCCTGCGGACCAAGGACTTCACCTCCCAGAGCACTCTCGATCAGCGGCAGCAGGAAATGCTGAGCGCCGCCGCCGATGCACAGGTCTCGCAGGCAGCGATCAACGCCGCCCAGCTCAATCTCGATTTCACGCAGATCACCGCGCCGATCTCCGGCCGCGTCAGCCGGCACGAAGTCAGCATCGGCAACCTCATCATGGGCGGCGATGGCGGCGAGACCACGCTCCTCACCACCATCGTCTCGCTGGATCCGATCCGCCTGGTCTTCGACATGAGCGAATCCGAGTATCTCGCCTATCAGCGGCGCGAGGCCGAAGGAAAGATGGCGTCGAAACGCGAGGATCTGCCGGTCGAAGCCCATCTGATGGATGAGCAGGATTGGACGCTCAAGGGCAAGATGGACTTCGTCAACAACCAGGTCGATCGCAGCTCCGGCACGATCCGCGCCCGCGCGGTCTTTCCCAATCCCGGGATGCTGATCACGCCCGGCCAGTTCGGCCGGATCCGGATTACCGGCTCCGAACCGCATGAGGCGATTCTCATTCCCGATGCCGCGATCGTCTCGGACCAGTCGCGCAAGATCGTCATGACGGTTGATAAGGACGGCAAGGTCGTGCCGAAGCCGATCCGCCCGGGCCCGGGCTATCAGGGCCTTCGCATCGTGCGCTCGGGACTGACGAAGGACGACGTCATCATCATCGACGGCCTGCTGCGCGCGCGGCCGGGCGCCACCGTGAAACCGGAGCAGGGCAAGATCGAGTTCCCCGCCGATCCAGAGAACTGAGGCGGGCAGTCCCTTGCGCTTTTCCCATTTCTTCATCGACCGGCCGATCTTCGCGACCGTCGTCGCCGTCTTCATCACCCTGATCGGCGGCGCCGCCTATTTCACCTTGCCGGTCGCGCAGTATCCGGAGATCGCGCCGCCGACCATCGAGATCCGTGCCAGCTATCCCGGCGCCTCGGCCGAGGTGGTCTCCAACACGGTGGCGACGCCGCTGGAGCAGGAGATCAACGGCGTCGAGAACATGCTCTATCTCTCGTCGCAGGCGACCGGCGACGGCAATCTCGTCATCACCGCCACCTTCAAGCTCGGCACCAATCTCGACACCGCCCAGGTGCTGGTGCAGAACCGCGTCTCCGCCGCGGAACCCCGACTGCCGGAGGAGGTGCGCCGGATCGGCGTCACCGTTCGCAAGAACTCGCCCGACCTGATGATGGTGATCCATCTCACCTCGCCGGATCATTCGCGCGACACGCTCTACATGTCGAACTACGCGACCCTGCAGATCAAGGACGTGCTGGCCAGGCTCGACGGCGTCGGCGACGTGCGGATCTTCGGCGCGCGCGACTATTCGATGCGCGTCTGGCTCGACCCGGAGAAGATTGCAGCGCGCAACATGACGGCGACCGAGGTGGTGACCGCCTTGCAGTCCCAGAACGTGCAGGTCGCCGCGGGCAGCCTCAACCAGCCGCCGGTTCCGAAGCCGGGCGATTTCCAGCTCGCGATCGAGACCCTGGGGCGCCTGGAAGACGTGCGGCAGTTCAACAACATCGTGGTCAAATCCGAGCCCGGCGGCCAGGTGACGCGGGTCCGGGACATCGGCCGGGTCGAGCTCGGTGCGCTCGATTACAGCGCCAACGGCTACCTCGACGAGAACCCGGCGGTGCCGCTGCTGCTGTTCCAGCGCCCCGGCTCGAACGCGCTGCAGACCGCGGACTCGATCCTGAAGACCATGGAAGAGCTCTCGAAGAGCTTTCCGCCCGGCCTCAAGTACAACGTCGTCTATAACCCGACCGAGTTCATCGCCGAATCGGTCCGGGAAGTCTTGAAGACGATCTACGAAGCCGTCGCGCTGGTGGTGATCGTCGTCATCCTGTTCCTGCAGACCTGGCGGGCGTCGATCGTGCCGATCGTCGCGATTCCGGTCTCCCTGATCGGCACCTTCATGGTGCTCGCCGGGCTCGGCTATTCGCTGAACAACCTCTCGCTGTTCGGCTTGGTGCTGGCGGTCGGCATCGTGGTCGATGACGCGATCGTCGTGGTCGAGAACGTCGAGCGCAACTTGCGGCAGGGCATGTCGCCGCGCGAGGCAAGCCGCCGCACCATGGACGAGGTCGGCGGCGCCCTGATCGCCATCGCCTTGACGCTGATCGCCGTCTTCGTGCCGGCGGCGTTCATCTCCGGTATCTCCGGGCAGTTCTTCCGGCAGTTCGCGGTGACGATCGCCGCGGCGACCGCGATCTCCTGCCTGGTGTCGCTGACCTTGAGCCCGGCGCTCTGCGCCCTGCTGTTCAAGCCGCACGATGCGCATCCGAAGCGGAAAGCCTTGCCGGCGCGCATCGTCGGCGGCTTCTTCAACGGCTTCAACTACGTGTTCGACAAGCTCTCCGGCGGCTATGGCGGGCTGACCCGGCGCCTGGTGCGGTTCGCGGTCTTGATGCTGGTCGTCTATGCCGGGCTGATCGCGCTGACCGGATGGCAGTTCAACCGTGCGCCGACCGGCTTCATCCCGCAGCAGGACCAGGGCTACCTGATCACCGTGCTGCAATTGCCGCCGGGTTCCTCGCTCCAGCGCACCGATGCGATCGTCCGCCAGGCCACCAAGATCATCCTGGATACGCCGGGTGTCGCGCATGCCGTGCCGTTCTCCGGCTTCGACGCCGCCACCTTCACCAACGCGCCCAATGCCGGTGCCATCTTCGTGCCGATGAAGCCGTTCCACGAGCGCGCCGTGGAAGGCTTGAGCGCCGACAAGATCCTCATGAATCTCCGGCAGCGCCTCGGTGCGATCGAAGGCGCGTTCTCGATCGTCATCCCGCCGCCGCCGGTGCGCGGCATCGGCAATGCCGGTGGCTTCAAGATGTACATCCAGGACCGGCGCGGCCGTGGCCTGGCGGCGCTGGAGGCGGCGATCCAGGATCTTTCGGGCGCTGCGAACCAGACGCCCGGCCTGACCGGCGTGTTCTCGCTCTTCAACACCAAGACGCCCAAGGTCTATGCCGATATCGACCGCGCGAGGGCCGAGATGCTGGGCGTCACCGCCGACCAGGTGTTCCAGACCCTGGAAGTCTATGTCGGCTCGACCTTCGTCAACGAGTTCAACTATCTCGGCCGCACCTATCGCGTGACGGCGCAGGCCGACGGCAAGTTCCGGCAGAATCTCCATGACATCGCCAATCTGAAGACCCGGAACAATCAGGGCGAGATGGTGCCGCTGGGCTCGGTCACCGAGTTCAAGGACGTGACCGGTCCCTATCGCGTGCCGCGCTACAACCTCTATCCGGCCGCGGAACTGCAGGGCAACACCCTGCCTGGCTATTCCGCCGGTTATGGCCTCGACGAGATGGAGAAGCTGGCCGCGGAACACCTTCCCGACGGCTTCGCCTTCGAATGGACCGAGCTTGCCTTCCAGCAGAAGGCGGCCGGCAACACCGCGATCCTGATCTTCGGCGCCTCGGTGGTCTTCGTGTTCCTGGTCCTGGCCGCGCAATACGAAAGCTGGGCGCTGCCGCTCTCGGTCGTGCTGATCGTGCCGATGTGTCTGCTCGCCGCGGTCAGCGGCTTGCTGGCGCGCGGGATCGAGGTGAATATCCTTGCCCAGGTCGGCTTCGTCGTGCTGATCGGCCTCGCCGCCAAGAACGCCATCCTGATCGTCGAGTTCGCCAAGCAGGCGGAGGAGCAGGGGGCCAACCGCTTCGACGCCGCGGTGCAGGCCGCCACCACGCGCCTCCGCCCGATCCTGATGACCTCCTTCGCCTTCATCCTCGGCGTGGTGCCGCTGGTGATCGCGACCGGCGCCGGCGCCGAGATGCGACAGTCGCTCGGCACCGCCGTCTTCTACGGCATGCTCGGCGTCACCTTCTTCGGCCTCATCTTCACCCCGGTCTTCTACGTCTCGGTCCGCTGGCTCGCCGGCCTCAGGCGCAAGAAGCCCGCCAAGCCCCAGCCGCCCCTCGCCCCGGGCATCCACCACGCGGAGTAAGAAGCCGCTGGCATCCCCGTTTCGCCGGACTAGAATGGCCGCGAGCCAAGCACAGGGGAGAATCATGGCGGATAAGATCGGCGTCGCAGTCGTCGGCTGCGGTTTCTTCGCGCAGAACCATCTCAATGCTTGGCGCGACCTGGCCTCCCAGGGGGTCGAGCTGATCGCGGTCTGCGACATCGACGCGGAGAAGGCCAAGGCCGCTGCGAAGAATTTCAATGTCCCGCGCTGGTACACCGACCTCGACGAGCTGCTCAAAAATGAGAGGCCGGGCCTGATCGACATCGTGACAAGGGTCGAGACCCATCGCGCGCAGGTGTTGAAGACCGTCGCCAAGGGCATCCCCACCGTCGTGCAGAAGCCGTTCGGCTTCAATCTCGGCGATTGCCGGGCGATGACCCTCGCGGCCAAGAAGGCCGGCGTCTTCCTGGCCGTGCACGAGAACTTCCGCTTCCAGGCGCCGCTCCGCCGCATCACCGAGCTCTTGCGCCAGGGCGTCATCGGCACGCCGTCCTGGGGACGGGTGAGCTTCCGCACCGACTACGACATCTACAAGGGCCAGCCCTATCTCCTGAACGAGACCCGGTTCGTTATCAACGACCTCGGCGTCCATGTCTGCGACCTGGCGCGCGCCTATCTCGGCGAGGTCGAGCACGTGCTCTGCGAAACCCAGCGCCGCAATCCGAAGGCCAAGGGCGAAGACACCGCCACCATGATGATGAAGCATGTGAACGGCGCGGTTTCGATGGTGGAATGCACCTACGGCGCCCACCGCCTGCCCGATATCTTCCCGCAGACCCTGATTGAGCTCGAAGGGCCGAAGGGCGCCATCATCCTCTACAAGAACTTCGACATCGAGATCATGACGGGCGGCAAGATCACCAAGGAACATGCCGATGCCGAGGTGCTGCCCTGGGCCGCGCGGCCCTGGCACATCATCCAGGAAAGCGTGCTCGCGACCAACGCCCACATCCTGAAGGCGCTGCGCAGCGGCAAGCCGGCCGACGTCTCGGCGGAGGACAACTTCAAGACCTTCGCGTGCTGCGAGGCCGCCTACAAATCGGCCGAGACCGGCAAAGCCGTCCCGTTGGAGCCGCTGCAGGCCCGCGGCCGAGGCCCCGCCAAACGGAAGCCACGCCCCACGGCTAAGAAGGCTGGGAAGAAGACCGCGAAGAAAGCCTCGAAGAAGATCGCGGCGCGCCGAAGCCAGCCGAAGCGCCAGGCCCGCTAGTCGGAGCCGCCGCTTCACGGCTTCGCGAGCGCGCGTAACCCCGTATCGGCTCACAGCGAATAGACCCTCAGCGTTCGCACATCCGAACACGGAGGGTCCATGTCTCGCATCGAGAAGCCCGGCGCGCGCATCGCGCGCGATTGGCTCATCTCAAGTCCATACGAAACCCGCCCGATGGCGGGCCTCGCACAGTACGCGCCGATCGCCCTGCGCCTGATCGTCGGCTTCGGCTTCATGGAGCACGGTTACGCGAAGCTGGCGCGCGGTCCGGAGGATTTCACCCGGATCCTGCACGCGCTCCATATGCCGTTTCCGGAATTGCTGGCTTGGGGCACGATCCTGGTGGAGCTTCTCGGCGGTGCCGCGGTGCTGCTCGGCGCCTTCGTGACGCTGGCCAGCATTCCGATGGCCGCTGTGCTGCTGGTCGCCATCTTCACCGTGCATCTGCCTTACGGCTTCAGCTCGATCAAGCTCCAGGCGATCAGCGCATCCGGTGCCGCGCAATTCGGCGAATCCGGCTACGAGACCGACCTGCTCTATCTCGCCTGCCTCGCGGCACTGGTGCTGGGCGGCTCAGGCCCTTGGTCGATCGATGCCGCAATCCACCGGCACGTCCACCGCGATGACGTCTATCCCTAGACGATCCCCGCCGATTGCTTCGCCTGCGCCGGGCGCTCGTTCGCCTTGTGCCGCCGATAGCCCGACCAGCGATAGACGCCCAAAGGATCGATCGCGCCGCCGGAGCGGTGCCGCGCCATGCCGAGGATCGGCGAGACGTCGGTGTTGAAGGCGGCCTTCAGCGTGTCCAGGGCCATCAAGGCATCGTTCTCGGCCTGGGCCTGCTCCAGTCTGGCGCGATCGATCAGGCAGGCCTGGGCATAGCGGCGCTGCAGCTCCATGGCGCTCGCCATCAGGCTTTCGATGGGATCGGTCACGTTGTGCGACTGGTCCAGCATATAGGCCGGCGCCACGTCGAGTGCGCCGCGATCGGCGGCATCGACCAGCTCGTTGAAGACGAGGAACAGCTGGAACGGGTTGACCGAGCCGGCGTCGAGATCGTCGTCTCCGTATTTGCTGTCGTTGAAATGGAACCCGCCGAGCTTCTTGAACTGGATGAGGCGCGCGACGATCTGCTCGATGTTGGTGTTGGGCGCGTGATGCCCGAGATCGACCAGGCAGCGCGCCTTGGGCCCGAGCTGCGTCGCCGCCCAATAATTCGTGCCCCAGTCCGAGATCACCGTCGAATAGAAGGCGGGCTCGAACATCTTGTGCTCGATGAACACCTGCCAGTCGTCCGGCAGCTTGGCATAGATCGCCTTCATGCTGTCCAGATAGCGTTCCAGCGCCCGGGCGAAGTGCTGCTGCCCGGCGAAGTTGGAGCCGTCCGAGATCCACACCGTCAGCGCCTTCGAGCCCAGCACCTTGCCGAGCTCGATGCATTCGATGTTGTGCGCCACGGCCTGCGCCCGGGTCGCGGCGTCGGTGTGGGTCAGGCTGCCGAACTTGTAGGAATGCTTCTGCTCGGCCTGGTCCTGGAAGGTGTTGGAATTGACCGCGTCGAAGCCCAAGCCCAGCTCGTCGCCGAGCTGCTTCACCGCATGCACGTCCTTGTTCTTGTCCCAGGGGAAATGCAGCGAGACGGTCGGCGTCGCGCGGGTCAGTTTCTGGATGGTCGCGCAGTCCTCGAGCTTGTCGAGCACATTGCGTGGCTCGCCCATGCCGGCAAAACGGGCGAAGCGCGTGCCGCCGGTGCCGACACCCCAGCTCGGGATCGCGACGCCGAAGCCGGCCACCGCTTTCGCGATGGTCTCGATGTCGGTGCCGCTTCGCGCCAGGCGCCGACCGAGCGCGTCATAGTCTTCCTTCAGCGCGGGCAGCGCCTTGGCATTCTGATCGCCGATGTCGCTGGTGGAGATGCGATAGGTCCCACTCATGACTCTTCCTCCCAGAAGGTGGCTTCGCGTTATCGGCTGAACGACACGGCGTTGCCCGCATCGACGTTCAGAATGTTGCCGGTCGATTTCGGCGCCTCGGTGCAGAAGAACTTCACCGCCGCCGCAATGTCCTCAGGATAGACCGAGAGCTTCAGCAATGAACGCTGGCGGTAATGCTCCTCGAGCTGGTCCTGCTCGATCTTATAGGCCTCGGCGCGTTCCTTGAGCCAGTCGCCGGTCCAGATCGTCGAGCCGCGCAGCACCGCGTCGGGATTGACGACATTGACGCGGATTCCGTCCGGCGCGCCTTCCAGCGCGAGGCAGCGCGCGAGATGCACCTCCGCCGCCTTCGCCGTGCAATAGGCCGAGGCCCCGGGCGAGGCCGCCATGGCGTTCTTCGAGGCGATGAAGACGATGCTGCCGCCGATCTTCTGCTTCTTTAAGAGGCGGAACGCCTCCCGGCTCACCAGGAAATAGCCGGTCGCGAGCACCGCGATGTTCTTGTTCCAGAGCTCGATCGAGGTGTCCTCGACCGGTGCCGATGAGGCGATGCCGGCATTGGAGACCAGGATGTCGATGCCGCCGAACTGCCGCGCCGCGGCGGCGAAGGCATCGATCACCGACTTCTCGTCGGTCACATCGACTTTGACCCCCCAGACCCGGTCCTTGCCGTGCTTCGCACCGAACTCCTTGACCGTGCCGTCGAGCCGGCCCTGATCGATATCGACCAGCGCCACGCAGGCGCCTTCTCCGAGCAGCGCTTCGGCCGTCGCGCGCCCGATGCCGCCGGCGCCGCCGGTGATGAAGGCGATGCGGCCGGCCAGGCTCTTCGGCTTCGGCATGCGCTGCAGCTTCGCCTCCTCCAGCAGCCAGTACTCGATGTCGAAGGCCTCCTGCTCGTCGAGGCCGACATACCGATCGACGCCGCTGGCACCGCGCATCACGTTGATGGCGTTCACATAGAACTCGCCGGCGATCCGCGCCGTCGCCTTGTCCGCCGCGAAGGTCATCATGCCGACGCCGGGGACCAGGAAGACGACCGGGTTGGGATCGCGGAGCTTCGGGCTGTTCGCCCGCTTGCAACGTTCGTAATAGGCGGTGTAGTCGGCGCGATAGGCTTCGAGCGCCTGATCGAGATTGCCGATCTCCTTGCCGTCGAATTGGAGCACCAGCGGCCGGATCTTGGTCCTGAGGAAATGGTCGGGGCAGGAGGTGCCGAGGGCGGCAAGGGCATCGAGATCCTTAGCGCAGACGAACTCCAGCACTTCCGGCGAATCGTTGAAATGCCCGACCTTCGGTTGCTTGGCCGAGATCTTGCCGCGAATGAGCGGCATCAGTTCGGAGGCGATGCGCTGCCGTTCCGCCACGGCAAGCGGCGCACGGGCCGCACCGCCGAACAGCGTCTTGCCGGCGAGCTTCTGCTTCAGCCAGGCATCGGCCTTGCGGATGATGCGCAGGGTCTGCTCGTAGCAGTCCTTCGACGTGTCGCCCCAGGTGAAGACGCCGTGGCCGGCGAGCACGATGCCCTTCAGCGCCGGGTTCTTCACCGCCATCTCGCCGAGCTTCAGCCCAAGGTCGAAGCCCGGCCGCTGCCAGGGCAGCCAGCCCATCTCCGCGCCGAAGATCTCGGTGGTGAGCTCCCGGCTGCGCGCCGCCGCGGCGATCGCGATCACCGCATCGGGATGCATGTGGTCGACATGCAGCTTCGGGATGAAGGCATGCAGCGGCGTGTCGATGCTGGCGGCGCGCGGATTCATGTTGAAGGTGCAGTGGGAGAGATAGCCCACCATTTCATCTTCGTGCTCAAGGCCGCGATAGAGCTTCTTCAGATGCTCCAGCTTGTCGAGATAGAGCGTCGAAAAGCCGTCGAGCTTCATGCTGCCGAGGTCGCCGCCCGAGCCCTTCACCCAGAGCACGGTCACCGTCTCGCCGGTGAGCGGATCCTTGGCCGCAATCTTCGCCGAGGTGTTGCCGCCGCCGTAATTGGTGACGCGAAGATCGGCGCCGAGCAGGTTCGAACGATAGAGCAGCAGCTCCGGCTCGCTCATCCCCCTAGCCTTGTTGTCGTCCCAAAGCGAAGGAATGCCTTCAATCGTGTCCACGGCGCCGCTCCATCAATTCGTCAAAATCGCTCATTCGAGTCAGATGGAAGACTCGAATAGGCCTCTCCGCGGCCCCGGTCAATGTGTTCTGCTCATTTTGCATCGCAACAGAGATGTGTTGCGGCGCAAACTGAGCAAATTTGAACAATTCGATTTGACGGCGTGCCGCGTTCCAGGCTATTCGGGACCGATGCTGCAACGGCAACGTCATCACATGATCTCTGAGATCGTCGCGAGCCAGGGCTACGCGACGGTGCCGGATTTGATGGCGCGGCTCGAAGCGTCGCGCGCCACCGTCGCGCGCGACATCCAGGAACTGGCACTCGCTGGCCGGATCCGCAAGGTGCGCGGCGGGGCCGAAGCGATGCACGGCGCGCCGGCTTTGGCCGAGCCCAATTTCGACGCCAACCAGCTCCGGAACCGCGAGTTGAAGCGCGCGATCGCCCGCGAAGCGGCGGCGCTCTGCCAGACCGGCGAGTCCATCATCATGGACGGCGGCACCACGGTCTATGCCATGACCGAGTTCATGGCCGACCGCGATCTCGAAGTCCTGACCAATTCCTTCCCGATTGCCGAGTATCTGATGAAACGCGGCACCGCGCGGGTGATCCTGCCGGGCGGCGAGATCTTTCGCGAGCAGGGGCTGATCCTCTCGCCCTTCGAGGACGACACGATCGAGCGCTTCGTCGCGACCAAGATATTCATCGGCGCCCGGGCGATCACGCAGCATGGGCTGATGCAGACCGATCCTTTGCTGATCCGCGCCGAGCAGAAGCTGCTCCGCCAGGCCGAGCAGACGATCGTGCTGACCGACAGCAGCAAGTTCCGGAATCGCGGCAGCCTCATCCTCTGCCCGCTGGAACGGATCCACACCATCGTCACGGATGACGGCATCGAAACGGCGACGCATAAAATGCTGACCGATGCCGGAATAAAGGTCATCATAGCGCATCCAATGAAGACGGCCTCGGTCGCGTAACGGCGCGACCGGCCACCAACAAAAGAACCGGTGAACAGGGGGCCGGATATATGAAGTTTCTCGCTGCGACAGCACACGTCACCGCGCGCTGAGGCTTAGACGCGCATGGCGATCGTCGTCTTCGACATCGGCAAGACCAATCTGAAGCTCTCCCTGGTCGAAGGGGGCGCGATCCGGCACGCGCTGTCGCAGCCGAATGTCAATCTCCCCGGCCCGCCCTATCTGCATTTCGATACCGAGGCGACCTGGGCGTTCCTGCTCAAGGGCCTGGGCAAGCTCGCGGCGATGGCGAAGATCACCGACATCGTGCCGGTCGCCCATGGCGCCGCCGGCGTGCTGGTCGATGCCCAAGGCGATCTGGCGTTGCCGATGCTCGACTATGAGCATCCCATCCACGACGATGGCTACGATCAGGTCGCCGCACCCTTTTCCGAGACTTTCACGCCGAAGATGGCGAACGGCCTGGTGTTCGGCAGGCAGCTCTACTGGCAGAAGCAGAACTTCCCGGACGGCTTCGCGCGGATCAAATGGATCTTCGGCCACCCGCAATACTGGGCCTTCCGCCTGACCGGCCAGGCCTGGAGCGAAGTTACCTCGCTCGGCTGCCATGGCGGATTGTGGCGCCCGGCGGAGGGCAGGTTCAGCAGCTTCACCGAGAAGATGGGCTGGATCCATCTCTTCCCGCCGCTGAAGAAGGCGAGCGACGTCGCCGGCCCGCTCCTACCGGAAGTCCTGCGCCAGACCGGCCTGCCGTCGGATTGCAAGGTGCGGGTCGGCATCCATGACAGCAACGCCTCCTTCCTGCGCCACCGCATGACGCGGCCGATGCCCTTCGCCGTCGCCTCGACCGGCACCTGGGTGGTCTGCATGGCTGCCGGTGCGGATCCGAGGGCGATGCCGGAGAACCGCAACTGCCTCGCCAATGTGGATGCGCTCGGCACGCCGGTGCCCTGCTGCAATTTCATGGGC
>Ga0209257_1000234_pt1 | contig 129712 bp, 116 predicted proteins | sample AraplaCvi_mCL_r2_FD_184277 | JGI IMG/M metagenome (GOLD analysis project Ga0209257, IMG submission 184277) | Arabidopsis root microbial communities from North Carolina, USA - plate scrape MF_Cvi_mCL_r2 (SPAdes) (version 2) | ecosystem: Host-associated > Plants > Roots > Endosphere | place... | reverse complement strand
CGCATGATGAAGGCCACCGGTGGCCTTCATCATGCGCTCGGTCGGTTCGGACGAGCACCGCATGCCGCACACCGGCACCACCCGTTACATCGAGGGCCGCGTGCCCCTGCCGGGCTTCGCCCTGTCGGCCCCGGACGCCAGCCAGCTGTCGCGCCTGATCGCCGGCGGCGAGACCGTCCGCCTGCGCCTATCCTCCACGGCCCACACCTATGAGACGGTGTCCCAGAACGTCGTCGGCGAGATCACCGGCGCCTCGCGCCCCAATGAGGTGATCGTGCTGGGCTCGCACATGGACAGCTGGGACCTGGGCACCGGCGCCATCGACGACGGCGCCGGCGGGGCCATCACCCTGGCCGCCGCCAAGGCCATCGCCGAAAGCGGCCGCCGTCCGGCGCGGACGGTGCGCGTGGTGCTGTACGGTTCGGAAGAGGTGGCCCAGCCCACCGACACCGGCAACGGCGGCGGCGCCTATCTGCGGGGCATCGGCGCGGCGGTGGAGCAGCACATCATCGCTGGCGAGAGCGACTTCGGCGCCGACCGCGTCTACGCCTTCGGCCTGCCGCCCGGCGCCCAGGGCTCGGACTTCGCCCGTATCGCGGGTCGGGTGCTGTATCCGATCGGCGTCCTGCCCTCGCCGGACCCCGAACTGCACGGCGGCGCCGATGTGGGGCCGCTGGCGGAGGCGGGCGTGCCGGTGTTCGGCCTGAACCAGGACGGCACCCGCTACTTCGACCTGCACCACACCGCCGACGACACCCTGGACAAGATCGACCCGGCCCAGCTGAGCCAGAACGTCGCCGCCTGGGCCGCGCTGGTCTATCTGGTCGCCGATTCCGACGTCGACTTCCGCGCCATGCGTCCGGCGACAGCGGCGGCCCACTGAGACCGAACACCGCCGCGGGCGTGGCGAAATGGTAGACGCACCGGACTTAAAATCCGGGTCCTCTGGAGTGTCGGTTCGAGTCCGACCGCCCGCACCAGCTCCCGGTCAGCCGACCAGCGCTTGCCGGTCGCGTTCCAGGAAGGCGACGATGTCGGCCGGCGTCGCTCTCGGCGTGCGGGTGTGCGGATAGGCGTGCGCGGTGCGCGGCTTCCGGTCGAACCACAGTTCATCGACCACCTCCGGCGGACGGGTCGCGGCCAGCCAGTCGATGGTGTCGGCGCCCTCGTCGTCGTTGCGCAGGATCGGAGCCAGGATCTTGCGGAATTTGGGCAGGGAGGTCTTCACCCCCGCCGTGTCGGCCCAGCCCGGATGGACCGCGTAGGTCCTGGCCCCAATGTCGGCGAAGGCCGCGCGCCAGTGCTCGGTCAGCGCCACCTGGGCCCGCTTGTGGGCCGCGTAGGCGGCGAAGCCGTTGAACTTCTCTTCCGGGATGTTCAGCATCGATTTGGTCAGCGGCAGATTGTAGAGGCCGCCCGAGACCACATTGATGATCGCCGCTTCCGAGGCCAACAGGCCCTCGGCGTGCATCTGTTCCGTCAGGATGTAGTGACCCAGCAGATTGGTGGCGTAGGAGGTCTCCAGCCCCTCGGCCGTCGCCTGGTAGGACCGCATCAGCAGGCCGACATTGTTGACCAGAACGTCGAACTTCAGGGCGGCGATCTCCGGCCGGCGGTTCAGGTCGGACACCGCCCGCATGGATGACAGGTCGCAGACGACCGGAACGATCCGTCCGGACGCCCCCGCCGCCGCGGCCTGAAGCGCATCCAGCGCGGCGACATTGCGCCCGACCGCGTACACCGTGGCCCCCTTGCGCACGGCGCGCAGCGCCGCCGCCCGCCCCAGCCCGCCGGTCGCGCCGGTGACCAGCCAGGTCTGTCCGGAATAGTCCGCGCGAACCGGCTTGAACGGCAGGCCGCGGGCGATGTAGCCGACGCGGGTGAATGACGGCGCGAAGCGTGCGTAGAAATTCACAGACTTCATAAGGGCTTGCAGGAAGGGCAGCTCAGCCATCGGATATCCTCCAAAGCGCGTACGCCGTCGCTTTCGTAAACATACTAATCAAGCGGGACGGCTTGGCAACCGGCTTGCGTTTCTGGACTGATGGCGTATCGGTTCGGAATCGCAAGTCACAGGATCCGCTTCGAATGACCAGACCGATCCGCGTGATCCAGTGGGCGACCGGCTCCATGGGGCGGGCCTGCCTACGCGCCGTGATCGACGATCCGCGCTTCGAACTGGTCGGTCTGTTCGTCTATGGCGCGGCCAAGGCCGGGCGGGACGCCGGGGATATCGCGCGGCGCGATCCGACCGGGGTGATCGCCACCCGCGCCATCGAGGACATCCTGGCGCTGGACGCCGACGTGGTGCTGCACTGCCCGATGTTGCCGGATCCCTATGACGGGCATGACGCCGACGTCCGGCGTCTGCTGGAGGCAGGCAAGAACGTCATCTCGATCAACAACTACTTCGAGCCCGCCGCGCTCGGCGCCGACTATGCGGCGACCCTGTTGCAGAGCGCGCTGAAAGGCGGCGCGACCCTGGCCGGGACGGGGGTGAATCCCGGCTGGGTGGCGGAGCGGATGGCGGCCAACGCCGTCAGTCTGTGCCTGTCCCACCGCAACGTCGCGACCCGCGAAATCATTGACTGTGCGACGGTTCCCAACCCCGACTATGTCTTCGGCGCGCTCGGCTTCGGAGCGGATCCGGCGTCGATCGACCTGGTGGACGGCCCGCTGGCGCGAACCTTCGACCGCATGTTCGCCCAGAGTGTCGAGGGGCTGGCGCAACGCATCGGTCTGAAGCTGGACGGCTATGAGTCCGACCACGAACTGCGCACCGCCGAGCTCGACCTCATCGTCGCGGCGGGCATCATCCCTCGGGGCACGGTGGCGGCGACGACCTGGCGGGTGCACGGCCTCGCCGACGGCGTCCGCCGCATCACCCACGAGGTCAACTGGATCATGGACCCGGCTGACCCGGCCTTCGCCGGCAAGCCGCACTGGCGGATCGAGGTCGACGGCCTGCCCGGGCTGAAGATCGCCATGGACCTGGTCGACACCGCGCCGGAGGGCGTGCGCACCAAGCCAGAGCAGTTCGCGGTCGCCGGCATGGTCCTGGACGCCATCCCGCGCGTGGTCGCGGCGCCGCCGGGCCTCCTCCGCCTCTGATGTCAGCGGGTTGCCCGCTAACAAAAGTCATGTCACTTTCATTCAAAGACTAAAAGAACGAACCGAGGAAACGACCATGGCCGACCGTGATCCCGAGGTGCAGGCGCTTCTCGACAAGAAGGCGATCGAGGAGACCCTGCTGCTGTTCCTGCGCGGCTGCGACCGCGCCGACGCGGACCTGGTCGAGCGCGCCTATTGGCCCGACGGTTGGGAGGATCACGGCGGCACCTTCAACGGCCCGGCGTCCGAATGGGTCGCCGTCATCAAGGAGCGCCTGCCCAAGGCCGGGCTGATGAACCACCTGGCCATGAACCTGGTCATCGAGCTGAAGAGCCCGACCACGGCCACGGCCGAATGCTACATCCTCACCGCTTCGCGCCTGAAGGTGAAAGGCGAGCTGTTCGACACCCGCACCCTGGCCCGCTGCGTCGATCAGATGGAGAAGCGCGGGAACGAATGGCGGATCCTGCGCCGCACCATGTGCTGGGAGTGGAACGAGGAACACGAGATCTCGGAGACCTGGGCGCGCGGGGCGATCACCAACGATCCGACCCAGCTGCGCCGCGGCGCCAAGAAGCCCGACGACATCATCTACACCGCCGCCTGAGGGCCGATCATGGAAGTCCAGGGCTGTGTCGCCATCGTCACCGGCGCCAATCGCGGGATCGGCGAGGCCTTCGTCCGCGTGCTGATGCAGGAGGGGGCGGCCAGGGTCTACGCCGGCGCCCGCGATCCCGCCTCGGCGAAACATCTCGAGGATGAGTTTCCCGGCCGCGTTGTCGCGGTGCGCCTCGACGTGTCGAAGCCGGAGCAGATCACGGCCGCGGCCGCCGCCTGTCCGGACGTCTCGGTCGTGGTCAACAACGCCGGCGCCTTCAACAACCAGCTGCTGATCGGGGCCGACGACCTGTCGGCCGCGCGCGAGGAGATGGAGGTCAACTATTTCGGCCCCGTCGCCATGGCCCGCGCCTTCGCGCCCATCCTGAAGGCCAACGGCGGCGGCGCTATCCTGAACGTCCTCTCGGTCGGCGGCATCCTCGCCGCGCCGAACATGGGGGGCTACAGCCCGTCCAAATTCGCCATGCGCGCCGCCGGGACGTGCATCCGCGCCGAGCTGGCCGGGCAGGGCACGACCGTCACCTCGCTGATCGTCGGCTCGGTCGACACGCGCATGGCCGCGCATGTGAAGGGGGCCAAGGAGGCGCCTGAGGACGTCGCCCGGGCCGCCATGCGCGGCATCACCCGGGGCACGGACGAGATCGACACAGACCGCTTCGCCATCGAGATGCGCGCCGCCAAGGCGCGCGATCCCAAGGGGTTGGAGCGGCAGATGGCCAAGGCCGTCTTCGTCAAGGAACCGTCGACCGGCCGCTAGCGCCGGCGCCACAAGGGGAGGGAAGTCCAATGCCTGCTGTTCAGGAGATCGCCACGATCCTGGGGATCAACCTCGGGATCTGTATCGCGTCCTTCGTCATCCTCTGGGCCATCGGCTGCGCGCTGAAGGACGTCACCTTCGTCGACGCCTGGTGGGCGCTGGGCCTGGCCTTCATGGCGGTGACCACCTTTTTCCAGGCCGACGGCGCCGATGCGCGGATGCAGCTCCTGCTCGCGCTCGCCTGCGTCTGGGGCCTGCGCCTGGGCCTCTACATCCTGTGGCGCTGGCGCTCCCACGGACCCGACCGCCGCTACGTGAAGATGCTCAGCCGCGCGCAGGAGACCAAGGGCTGGAGCTTCCCCGTCGCCTCCTGGCGGCTGGTCTTCATGTTCCAGGCCCCGATCCTGTGGGTGGTCAGCATGCCGGTCCAGCTGGGCCAGCTGTCGGCCATGCCCGCGGCCATCGGCACGCTGGGCTGGATCGGCGCCGGCCTGGTCGTCTTCGGCATCCTGTTCGAGAGCCTGGCCGACTTCCAGCTGGTCCGCTTCAAGGCGAACAAGGCCAATGAGGGCAAGGTGCTGGACGCCGGCCTGTGGCGCTACACCCGCCATCCCAACTACTTCGGCGACCTGTGCGTCTGGTTCGGCCTGTGGGCCATCGCGGCGGAGACCGGCCTGATCGGCGTCGCCTCCATCGTCGGGCCGCTGCTCCTGCTGCTGATGTTCGTGAAGTACAGCGGCGGGCCGTCCTACGAGAAGCGGCTGACCTATCAGCGCCCCGGCTATGCCGAGTATATCGCCCGCACAAGTTCCCTCATCCCCTGGCCGCCGAAGAAGGCCGCTCCGGAGGTCGTGTGAAGCGCCCGTCCACCCCACGCGTCATGTCCACCCCCGGGATCGGCGAGATGTCGCCCCGGGGCATGGGCGCCCTCCTGGACATCCACGCGGCCCGCGATCCGGACCGCCCGGCCCTGTCCTTCGAAGGCGAGACCCTGACCCGCGCCGCGCTGGCGTCGCGGGTCAATCGCCGCGCCCGGACCCTGGCGCGGCTGGGCGTGGAGGCGGGAGACTTCGTCGCCATCGCCCTGCCCAACACCCCGGCCTTCCTTGAGCTGGCCTTCGCCGTCTGGGCCCTGGGCGCCACGCCCGCGCCCCTGTCGCACAAGCTGCCGGCGGCGGAGCTGGAGGGCGTCCTCGACCTGCTCAAGCCCCGGCTGGTGGTGATCAACGACGCGGCCAAGGCCGGCGGCTGGCCCGCCTTCGCGGAGGCCGACACCTTCGACGCGGCGGCCGATGACAGCCCCCTGCCGGAGAAGATCGCCCCGCACCTGAAGGCCATCGCCTCGGGCGGTAGCACGGGCCGGCCCAAGGTCATCGTCGACATGTCGCCGGGCGTCGCCGATCCGGACAGACCCCTGCTGGGCATGCTGCCGGACGACGACGTGCTGATGAATCCCGGGCCGCTGTACCACGCGGCCCCCTTCGGCATGACCTGCTTCGCCCTGGGCTGGGGCCTGCACGTGGTGCTGATGCCGCGCTTCGACGCCGAGGAAGCCCTGCGCCTGATCGAGCGCTACAGGGTGCGCTGGCTGTTCCAGGTGCCGACCATGATGCACCGCATCTGGGCCCTGCCGGACGCGGTGAAGGCCGGCTACGACATCTCGTCCCTGGACGCCGTCATGCACATCGCCGCGCCGTGTCCGCCGTGGCTCAAGCAGGCCTGGATCGACTGGGTCGGCCCCGAGACGGTGTGGGAGCTCTACACCGGCACCGAGGCCATGGGCGGAACCGGCATCAACGGCCTGCAGTGGCTTGAGAAGCCCGGCTCGGTCGGCCGGGTCCTGCCCGGCTACCAGATGCAGGTGCTGCGTCCGGACGGCTCGGCCTGCGACGTGGACGAGGTCGGCGAGATCTTCTTCCGGCCGCTGCGAGGGCAGGGGACCACCTATCGCTACCTGGGCGCCGAGCCCAAGGCGGTGGGCGAGTTCGAGACCCTGGGCGACATGGGCCGGCTGGACGCCGACGGCTATCTCTTCCTCGCGGATCGTCGGGTGGACATGATCCTGTCGGGCGGCGCCAACGTCTATCCGGCCGAGGTCGAGGCGGCGATCGACGCCTTCCCCGGCGTCCAGTGCAGCGTGGTCATCGGCCTGCCGGACAACGACCTGGGCCAGCGCGTCCACGCCATCGTCGAGACGGCGGACGGGCGGCTGGACGCGGCGGCGCTGACCGCCTTCCTCGCCGAGCGCATCGCCCGCTACAAACAGCCGCGCACCTTCGAGGCCACCGCTGAACGGCTGCGCGACGACGCCGGCAAGGTGCGTCGGGGCCAGCTTCGGGCGGAGCGGATCTGACGTTTCTCCCTCCCCACAAGGGGGAGGGAGAACTCACCCCGTCGCGGCTGGGTCCTTCATCTGGAAATAGTCGCGCCAGGCGGTGATCTTCCCATCCGGCCCGAACTCGATGATGCCCATATAGGGGTGGGACACCTTCACGCCGTCGGCGTTGACGTAGTCCTCGCGGCCCTCGGTCAGGACCTGGGTCTCGTTCTGCGCCCAGCTGGACAGGACCCACTCGGTTTCGGAGTGGTTGGCCCAGTACCGGGTGATGAATTTGTCGACCCATTCCACCCCGATCAGGGGGCGGGTGCCGACGTGATAGTGGTACTCGATCGCGGGGTCGAAGAAGGCTAGGAACGCCGCCTTGTCGCGACGCCCCGAGACCTCCATCAGCGCCCGCAGGCGCTCGATCGGCGTGCTCACGCCGAGGCCTTGGCGGCGTCCGGCTTGGCCGGGGCGTGCACCTGCGAGGTGTCATAATAGTCCCGCATGCGGCGGATCAGGCCGTCGCGGACCTCGAAGACCTGGACGAAGGGATTGTCCATCTTCACCCCGGTCGAGCGGTCGACCAGGACTTCCATGCCTTCCACGAACAGCACCTCTCCGGCCTCGGCCGAGTGCACGATCCGCCATTCCTGCTGGTCGAAGCCCTGTTCGTAGTTGGCCAGGAATTTGCGCATCTTGTCCTTGCCGATGGCGGGACGTTTGGTGGGGTGCCAGTGGTACTCGATGTCGTCGGACAGGGTGGCGATGAAGCCCTCCACGTCGCGCTTCTTCCACGCGGCCATCATGGCCTCGACCACCTTCATATGCTCGCCCATGGCGTCTCTCCCGTTCTTGTCGTTCGGCAAACGCTAGGACGGTAAGTTTGTTTATGCAAGCGACATGGCGGCACTTTCAAACGTGGACTTTCACGTCCTCGCGAGCGCGTTCGGGATCAGGCGATCGTGTGCCCCTTGCCGGGCTTCAGCAGCACGTCGGCCATCTTCAGCCGGCCCTTGCAGCAGCTGCAGTCGACCTCGCTGCTCAGGGCGGCGCCGCACTCGTGCCGGATGCGGACGGGCGGTCCCGCCTTGTCCCTCAGCCAGGCGTCGGCCCAGGTCAGCATGGTCAGGGCGTGGGGATACAGGTCCAGCCCCTTCTTGGTCAGCCGGTACTCGTACCGGGGCGGGGTGATCTCATAGAGCCGCCGCTCGAAGATGCCCGCGTTCTCCAGCGTTCGCAGCCGGTCGGTCAGGATGTTGGACGCGATGCCCAGCATGTTCTGCATCTCGTCGAAGCGGTGGATGCCGAAATACTGGACGCTGACCACTAGGCCGGTCCAGCGGTCGCCCAGCAGATCGACCAGCTCCAGCACCGGCGTCGTGTCGGTCGGCTGACGCTTGCGGTGCATGCGTTGGACCGGCAGCTTCTCCATCCCCTGGCCGGGACCAGGGACGAAGCTGCAGCTGCGCAGGGTTAGCAGTTCGCCGCAGGCGGTGCAGCGCACCTCGGGCAGCATGGGCTTGCCGCACACCTCGTGGATGAAGACCGTCGGCGCGCGGCGACCGGCCACGCCCCAGCGCACGCCCCAGCCCCACATCAGGATCATGCTGTCGAACAGGTCCAGCCCGCGCGGCGTCAGATGGTAGGCCATTCGCGCGCCCTCGTCCCGGTGCGGGCGCTTCTCGAGAATGTCGTGCCGCTCCAGCGCCTGCAGCCGGCTGGACAGGGTGCTGCGGGCGCCGCCCAGCCGTTCGTGGAACTCCTCGAACCGCGTGGCGCCGAGGAAGGCCTCCTGAACGATCAGCAGGCTCCATCTATCGCCGAGCGCGTTCAGCGCCCGGTTCAGGGAACTCTTTGGAACCAGCCGGGTCTTCGTCGCGCCTTGGGAAACCATGGCTTGTCTTAGCGGTCTCGTTGAACGGGATTCAAGCGGTTGAGAGTTTCTGACGACGAACGGTCAGGCCGGCGGCCTCCCGGTCGAAGGTCTCCGCCGTGATTCCCTCCGCCCTCAGGCCGGTCTTCTGGATCTTGTTGGTGGGGGTCTTGGGCAGCTCCGCCTCGATCCGCACATAGCGCGGCACCATGAAGTGGGTCATGCGCGGGATCAGATATTCGACCAGCTCCCTCGGATCGATCGTCGCGCCCGCAACCGGGGCGACGGCGACCATCACCTCCTGTTCCCCGCCCGGCAGGTCGACGCCATAGGCCGCGGCCTCGCGCACGGCGGGGTGGCCGCAGACCTCGATCTCGATCTCCAGCGACGACATGTTCTCGCCCCGCCGGCGGATCGCGTCCTTCTTGCGGTCGATGAAGAAGAAGCAGCCCTCGGCGTCGCGGCGCATCAGGTCGCCGGTGTGGAACCAGCCGTTGCGCCAGGCCTCCGCCGTCGCCTCCGGATCGCCCAGATAGCCGTGGCTCAGGGTCCAGGGGCTGTCCGCGCGGATCACCAGTTCGCCGGGCTCGCCGTGCGGAACCTCGTTGTCGAAGGCGTCTACGATGCGGCACTCCATTCCCTCGCGCGCCCGGCCGCAGCTGCGCATCACCGTCTCGTTGACCGCGCAGATCAGCGGCCCCGAAACCTCGGTCATGTTGAAGCCCGAGATGTAGTCGAAGCCGAACCGCTCGGCGAGCGCGACCGTGTCCTCGGTGATGGGGGCGAGGGTCACCATGCGCAGCGGATTGTCCCGATCGTCCGGTCGGGGCGGCTCCTTCATCAAGAAGGCCGTCAGGGCGCCGATCAGGCCGCTGCACACGGTCGATTCCGTCTCGCGGATCACGTCCCAGAAGCGCCGGGTGTCGAAAGCCTCGAACAGGGCCACGGAACCGCCGCAGGCCACCGCCGCCGTGATCGCGGCGATGCCGCCGACATGGAACATCGGCAGGTTGACCAGCATCCGGTCGCCGCCGTGCATATAGCCGTAGGTGACCTTCCCGGTCGTCCACTCCTGCACATAGGAGGTCAGCACCGCCTTGGACGGTCCCGTGGTGCCGGAGGTGAAGATGATCACCGGGCTGTCCCATGGATCGGACTCCACCCGCGCATAGGCCGCCGCGTCGCCGGCCAGGGCCGTGGCGGGTTCGACCGCGACGCCCAGGTTGACTTGCCCGGTCGCTTCGCCCGTCAGGATCAGTCCCTCGACGGCGCCCAGCGACAGGCCTTCCAGCCGCCCGACCAGATCGGGGTGCACGATCAGCAGTCGGGCTCCGGTCTTGCCGATCGCATGCTCCAGCAGCTTGCCGCGGAAGCTGGTGTTGATCGGGGCCAGGGCCGCGCCCGCATAGTTCGCGCCGAACCACGAGCGCACCAGCGCCGCCGAATTGGGCGCCCAGGCGGCGACGATGTCGCCCTTCTTCACCCCGCGCGCCTGCAGGGCGGCGGCGGTCTCAAGCGCCTTTCGCCGGGTCTCGGCCCAGGTCCAGGTCTCGCCGGTCTCATAGCGGATGAACACCTTGTCGGGCGTCTCGGCGGCGTAGCGGTCCAGCAGGCGCGGGATCACGCACTCGTCCGCCGTGGGCGGCGTCGGGTCGAACCAGGGCAGCTTCAACCCGCTCACGAGGCGTCCCTCTGCCATTCCTCCGCCTCATCCACGCTGGCGCGGAAATGGGGCAGGGTCTTGATCAGGATGGCCGAGGCGACGGTGATGCAGACGCCGCTGACGATGGCCAGGGACACGCCGATGTGTTTCGGGCCGCCCAGCAGGCCGTCGCTGATCGCCGCGACGATGGTCGGTCCCCCGGCCAGCGAGATCAGGTTGCCGATCAGGAAGTAGATGGCCGTGACCTGCGCCCGGAACTGGTTGGGCGACACCGATTGCAGCGAGGTCGCCGGCAGGCTGTTCATCAGGCCCGCGAAGAAGCTGAAGCCGGCCAGCGAGGCGATGGCCCAGTTCGCGTCAGGCATCAGGGGCGTGGCGATGGCAAAGGGGATGCTGCACACCAGACCGAAGATGGCGGCGACAAGCGGCGCGTCCTTGCGGCCGCGCGCGGCCAGGAAGTCGCTCAGCCATCCGCCGACCAGGACGCCCGGCGTCGCCGCCAGCAGAAGCACGGCCCCGTAGGCGAAGCCGACCTGCGAGGCGTTCCAGCCGTGCGTGCGGATCAGCACCGCCGGGATCCACGCCAGGTAGGAGATGCCGGCGATGCCGAAGATCGAGAAGCCGATGATCATGGCGTAGAAGGTCTTCTTGCGCGCCCACATGAACTTCAGCACGCCGGCGTTCCGGTCGGCCTTGACCAGCCCGTGCCGGGGCGGCTCGCGCACGATCAGGAACAGGGCGGCGATCAGAAGGCCGGGCAGGCCGACCAGGACGAAGGTCTGCTGCCACGGGGCCAGCGTCCCCAGCAGCGGCAGCTCCATCGTCCCGTGACGGGCGATCATGTCGATCGCGCCGCCGCCGATCATCAGGGCCAGTCCGGCCCCGATGTACGGGCCCATCGAATAGACCGCGAGCGCGCGCGCCCGCATGCGCGGCGGGAAATAGTCCGAGATCATCGAATAGGCGGCGGGCGACAGGGCGGCCTCCCCGATGCCGACCCCGACGCGCGCGGCGAACAGGGCCCAGAAGCTGTTGGCCAGGCCGCAGCCGACGGTCATCACGCTCCAGATGACGATGCCGAAGAAGATGATCCAGCGGCGGCTTCCCCGGTCGGCCAGCCGGGCCAGGGGCACGCCCATCAGGGTGTAGAACAGCGAGAAGGCCAGACCCGCCAGCAGGCTGAACTGGGTGTCCGAGATGTTCAGGTCGGCGCGGATCGGCTCGACCAGAAGGCTCAGGATCTGCCGGTCGATGAAGCTGGAGGTATAGGCCACCATCAGGGCCGCGACCGCGAACCAGCCCCACCCGGGATGGGGCCAGATCCGGGGCTTGGGCGTAGCCGCCGCGACGGGTGTTTCAGGGGACGTCGTACTGGTCATCGGCGAGGTCCGGTCCATCAATCAATCTAAAGATGAAAGTGACTTGCCGATCCGATCCCGGCGCGGGGGTGGATTTCGGCAAGGGATTTCGCGGTCCGCGGAAACGGGCCGGGCTGTTCGCTGTGACGTGTGACCGATGTCTCCACGGGTCCGCCTCAACTCCCTGTTATATCGCCGGTTTTCCGGTCTGGTTGGTGTCGTTCGGGCCGCGGATTTCCGTTCTTCCAAACGGGTCTGCGGACCCTGTGACAGCCTTAACCCAATCAAGCACAGATGTTGGTCTGATTACAAAAGCTATTTGACAGTCTCGTTCTGCAAGTTACACCTAGCACTGAAGCACCTCGGCTAAACGGGGGCTCATGGGAGGATAGGGCGTGACCATTCGAGGTTCCATCAGCGTATCCGCATTGCTTCTGGCCGCATCTCTCGGCGCATCGCCGGCATGGGCCCAGACCGCTCCGCAAACACCGTCGCAGGACACCGCGACCCAGATCGACGACGTCATCGTCACCGCGACCAAGCGGGAAGAGCGGCTCATCGATGTGCCCGTGGCCGTCACCGCCATCGGCGCGCAGCAGCTTCAGAACTCCGGCGTCTCGGACATCCGCGAACTGACCGGCCTGGCGCCGAGCGTGCAGTTCCAGACCCCGGGCGGCGGCGCCGACTCGTCGATCCGCATCCGCGGTATCGGCACCACCTCCACCAACCCGGGCCTGGAATCCTCGGTCGGCGTGGTGATCGACGGGGTGACCCGCGCCCGCACCGGCGTGGCCCTGTCCGAGCTCGGCGACCTGGAACGGATCGAGGTCCTGCGCGGACCGCAGGGCACCCTGTTCGGCCGCAACACCTCCTCGGGCCTGATCAACATCGTCACCCGGACGCCCAGCTTCACCGGCGTCGAGGGCCGCGTTGAAGGCACCTACGGCGACTTCTCCAACATGCGCGTGGCCGGGGCCGTCAATCTGCCCCTGTCGGACAACGCCGCCCTGCGGGTGGAGGCCAGTTCGGAAACCCGCGACGGCTTCTATCCGGACGCCAACAGCCAGGAGACCCTGGACAACCTGGATCGCCAGTTCATCCGCGCCAAGCTGCGCTACGAGCCGACCGACAGCCTGCGCTGGATGTTCAGCGCCGACTACACCAACCGCGAAGAGAACTGCTGCGTCGCGGTGCTGGCCATCGCCGGCCCGACCTACGGCCTGGTGAACAGCCTGTCCGCCGCGCGGGGCCAGATCGGCTACACCAGCACCAACCCCTTCGACCGGCAGGCGTCCAAGACCCCCGGGCGCGTGAACTCCGAGAACATCGTCGACTGGGGCCTGTCGGCCCAGGCCGACTGGGACCTCGGCTGGGCCAACCTGACCTCGGTCACGGCCTACCGCAGCTGGGAAGCCTCGCGCTCGCAGGACTTCGACCACTCGGGCGCCGACCTGGGCTTCTTCGCCCCGGACGGCCTGCACCAGAACTTCGACGTCTTCACCCAGGAACTGCGCCTGCAGGGCACGGCCGGCATGGTCGACTGGCTGGTCGGAGCCTATTATTCGGATGAGGATGTCCGCAACGACTCCGCCTACCGGATGGGCGCCGACTATCCGCTGATCTACGGCGGCGCGGCCACCTTCCAGGCCACGACCCTGGCCGCCTTCACGCCCGGCGACGGCGCGCGGGGCGTGGGCGAGCAGAACGGCCGGGACATCTCGGTCTTCACGCACAACATCTTCAACATCACCGACCAGCTCAGCGTCACCGCCGGCCTGCGCTACACCAACAACAAGAAGTCGATCGACTTCTGGGGCCAGAACTTCAACCCCGCCTGCGACAGCGCCGTGGCGACCGGCGACGCGCCGGGCATCACCCGCTTCTGCGCCCCCTTCTGGGACACGCGGATGAACCCGGCGGGCGACACGGATTCGCGCAGCGAGGACGCGGTCACCGGCACCTTCAACGTGGCCTATGAGTTCGCTCCGAACGTGAACGGCTATGTCTCCTATTCGCGGGGCTACAAGTCGGGCGGCTACAATTTCGACCGCGCCGGCTTCACCACTCCGGCGACGCCGAACGCGCGCGACCTGGCCTTCTCGGAAGAGACGGTGGACGCCTATGAGGTCGGCCTGAAGACCGAGTTCTTCGACCGCCGCCTGATCGCCAACATGGCGGTCTTCCACCAGACCTTCTCGGGCTTCCAGCTGATCGAGTACACGGGCGTCAATTTCGTCGTCCGCAGCCTGGAAGAGGCGGTGTCCAAGGGCGCCGAGATCGAGGTGACCTGGCGGCCGATGGACGGCCTGACGATCACCAACGGCCTCAGCTACACGGACGCCTACTATCCGGTCAGCCCCGGCAACTCGACCTATTCGGGCCGGGAGATGGAGCAGTCGCCGGACTGGGTGAACGTGACCTCGGTCACCTACGAGTTCCCGATCTCGGGCGACCTGACCGGCGTGGCCTACATGGACAACCGCTACAGCTCCGAGTTCTTCACCGGCGGCTTCGATCCGAACCGGGTGCAGGAAGCCTTCTCGGTGGCCAACGCCCGCTTCTCGCTGCGGCATGAGGGCGGCGACTGGGCGGTGGACCTGTGGGCCCGCAACGTCTTCGACAAGGATTATTATCGCCGCATCATTCCGGCCACGTTCCAGGCCGGTTCGTACTCGGCCTTCCTCGGCGATCCCCGCACCTACGGGATCACCCTGCGCCGGAACTTCTGAGACTTCCGAAGCGACTGCGTTTTCCTGAAAACTGGGCCCCGCCGATCCGTCGGCGGGGCCTCTTCTTGTTCAGAACCCCATCTGCTTGGCGGCGAGGTCGCGCAGAATCTCTTCCGAGCCGCCGCCGATGACGAAGATGCGGGCCTCGCGGTAGATGCGCTCGACGCGGTTGTCGCCGGTGTAGGCGCGGCCGCCGAGGACCTGCAGGCTCTCGCGGGCGCAATGCTCCAGGGTGGTGGTGGCCTGGACCTTCAGCAGGGCCAGGTCGGCGACCGGCGCCTCGCCGCGCTGGAAGCGCCAGACCAGGATGTCGAGGAAGGCGTAGGCGGCCTTCAGACGCTGGATCATCTCCACGATCTTGTGGCGCATCGACTGGTGGTCGATCAGCCGCTTGCCGAAGGTCTGGCGCTCGCGGGCGAAGGCGATGGCTTCGGCGATGCAGGTGCGGGCCATCGCGAGGGTGGCCGAGATGCCGCTGAAGCGCTCGATGTTGAACTGGCTGGCCAGGCCGGCGAAGCCCCGGTTCTCGACGCCGATCAGGTTGCTGACCGGCACCTCGACGTTCTCGAACTGAAGCCAGCCGTTGTTGCGGTTGTACCACTGAAGGCCGGGGACCGGGCCGCGGGTCACGCCGGGCCGGTCGGTCTCGATCAGCAGCATGGACAGGCCGCCCATGCCGGGGCCGCCGGTGCGCACGGCGGTCAGCAGGAAGTCGGCCTTCATGGCGCCCGAGATCAGGGTCTTGCCGCCGTTGACGACGAAGACGTCGCCGCGGCGTTCGGCCGTGGTGGTGAAGCCCGAGACGTCGGAGCCGCCGCCGGGCTCGGTGACCGCGAAGGCGATCTTCTTCTGACCCGCCAGCACCGGCCGGGCGACGCGGTCCAGCATCTCGGGCGTTCCGCCGTTGATGATCGGCGGCAGGGCGATCCAGGGGGTGGCGAGGTCGGCGAAGACGACGCCGGAGCCGAGCCGGAAGAACTCCTCGGCGTAGATGATGCGGTGGTAGAGGTCGACGTCCTCGCCGGTGCCGCCCAGATCCTCGCGGAAGCCCATACCGGAGATGCCGGCCCTGGCCGCCTCGACATAGAGGCTGTCGGGGAAGTCGGAGGCGGCGTCCCAGTCCTTCAGGTGGGGCGCGATATGGCCGTCCACGAAGCCGCGCAACTGGACCCGCCAGGCGTCGTGCTCGGGCGTCAGGAAGGGGCTGGGCGGCCGCAGGCCGTCAAAGTCCAGCGCCGGAAACACGTGATCCGCCATAGTCCTGTTCTCCCTGTCCGCGCCATTCGCGGCGTCGCTTTCGAATTGATACTAAAAGCCCTCGCCAACGACGACAAGGATGGTATTCTAACGCAACCCACTATGTTCCGGGCGAGCGCCCGCAAGGAGTGATCGATGGGCTTCGAACCGTTCAAGGCGACGCTGCAGCCGAACGAGCATCCCTACATGACCGGCGCCTGGACGCCGCAGCATGAGGAGTTCACGGCCGAGGACATGCCGGTGATCGGGACCATCCCCACCGACATCGACGGCGTCTATGTGCGCAACACCGAGAACCCGGTGCACGACCCGATCGGCCGCTATCACCCGTTCGACGGCGACGGGATGATCCACACCATGGTGCTGCGGGACGGCAAGGCCGCCTATCGCAACCGCTTCGTGCGCACCAAGGGCTTCCTGGCCGAACAGGCGGCGGGACGGGCGCTGTGGGCCGGACTGGCCGAGCATCCGTCGCTGTCGGAACTGCCGGGCTGGGGCGCCCACGGGGGGCTGAAGGATTCGTCCTCGACCGACGTGATCATCCACGCCGGGGCGATCCTTTCGACCTTCTACCAGTGCGGCGAGGGCTACCGGCTGGATCCCTATACGATGGAGCAGCTGCCCAGCGCCGACTGGTGTCCGCCCGAGGGCATTTCGGCCCACCCCAAGGTGGACGAGAAGACCGGCGAGCTGCTGTTCTTCAACTACTCCAAGGCCGCGCCGCACATGCACTACGGCGTGGTCGGGCCGGACAACAAGCTGAAGCATTTCACGCCCGTGCCGCTGCCCGGCGCGCGCCTGCCGCACGACATGGCGTTCACGACCAACTATTCGATCCTCAACGACTTCCCGCTGTTCTGGGAAGAGGACCTGCTGCCCAAGGGCATCCACGCGGCGCGGTTCCACGCCGACATGAAGTCGCGCTTCGGCATCATTCCGCGCTTCGGCGGGGCCGAGGACGTGCGCTGGTTCGAGGCCGACGCGACCTATGTCCTGCACTTCCTGAACGCCTGGGAAGACGGCGACGAGATCGTCATGGACGGCTATTTCCAGGACAATCCGGTGCCCAAGACCAGCCCGGACGCCTGGCCGGGTCATGAGCGGATCATGACCTTCCTGGACCAGAACATGCTGCAACCCAAGCTGCACCGCTGGCGCTTCAACCTGAAGACCGGCGCGACGACCGAGCAGCGGCTGGACGACCGGGTGCTGGAGTTCGGCGTCATCAACAACCAGTTCGCCGGCGTGAAGTACAAATACGCCTACAGCGCCGTGTCCAAGCCCGGCTGGTTCCTGTTCACCGGCCTGGTGAAGCACGACATGGACACGGGCGAGAGCTGGACCGTCGATTTCGGCCCGGAGCGCTACGGCTCGGAGCCCGGCTTCGCCCCGCGCATCGGCGCGACGGAAGAGGACGACGGCTATCTGATCACCTATGTCACCGACATGATCGAGAACCGGTCGGAGTGCGTGATCTATGATGCGCGCAAGCCGGCCGAGGGGCCGGTGGCGCGGATCATCCTGCCCGGCCGGATGTCCAGCGGGACCCACGCGACCTGGTCGCAGGGCGAAACCATCCGCGCGTCGCAGGCCACGCTGGCCTCGCAGGCGGCGGCGTAAGGGAGCGGACGCATGACCTACATCCTGGGCGGCTGGCAGTCGGACTTCGCGCGCAACTACGCCCGCGAGGGGCTGGAGATCGGCGACGGCTTCGCGGAGGCCGTGCACGGGGCCCTGGCGGAGACGGGGCTGGATCCGGAAGACATCGAGGTCGGCCACGTCGGCAATTTCGTCGGCGACCTGTTCACGGGGCAGGGGATGCTGGGCGGCTTCTTCGCCATGGCGGACGAGCGGTTCACCGGCATGCCGGCGTCGCGGCACGAAGCGGCCTGCGCCTCGGGCAGCTTGGCCGTGCTGGCCGCCGCCGCCGACATCGAATCGGGCCGCTACGGCACGGCGATGGTGCTGGGCATGGAGATGATGCGGAATGTGCCGGGCGTGACGGCGGCCGAGCACCTGGGCGCCGCCGCCTGGGCCGGGCACGAGTATCTGGACGCGACCTATCCGTGGCCGCGCGCCTTCTCGGACCTGACCGAGGAATACGATCGCCGCTACGGCATCGACGAACAGCATCTGCGCCGGATCGCGCAGATCAATTTCGCCAACGCCAAAAACAACAAAAACGCCCAGACCAGAAAATACGAATTCACCGCCGCCAGCTTCAGCAATGATGACGAGGCCAATCCGGTGATCGAGGGGCGGGTGCGCAAGACCGACTGCGGTCAGGTGACGGACGGCGCGGCCGCCATCATCCTGGCCTCGCCGGAACGGGCCGCCGAATATGCGAAGGCGCGGGGCATTCCGCTGGAGAGCCTGCCGCGCATCAAGGGCTGGGGCCACCGCTGCGCGCCGATCGACTATGGCCGCAAGATCAAGGCCAGCGAGGGGCAGCCCTATGTCTTCCCGCAGGTGAAGCGGGCCATCGACGACGCCCGCGCCCGGGCCGGTCTGGACCTGTCGGGCATCGATGCGGTGGAGACCCACGACTGCTTCTCGATGACCGAGTACATGGCCATCGACCATCTGGGCCTGACCGCGCCGGGCGAGAGCTGGAAGGCGATCGAGGCGGGCGACATCGAGATGGGCGGCCGGCTGCCGATCAACCCGTCCGGCGGCCTGATCGGCTGCGGTCACCCGGTCGGGGCGACCGGGGTGCGAATGGCGCTGGACGCCTTCAAGCAGACGACGGGAACCGCGGGCGACATGCAGGTCGAGGGCGCGCGCAATGTGCAGACGCTGAACATCGGCGGCTCGACCACGACGACGGTGAGCCTGGTGATCGGGACCTGACGGCCGGACGGTCGTAAACACCGTCCGAAGCGTCCGAAGCGTCCGGATAGAGCTGCGCGTCGGGATGAGCATCGGCGCATCCTGGCACGCGCCTGCGTCAGGAACGGACGGATGGCTCGATTACGTCAGAATCGTCCTGGTCTGCCAGCAGACGGCGGCAAAGGACGCCTGATGCTGCTGCTCAGGCCCAGCAGTCCCGACGTTGGAGCCGCCCCGACGATCACGAGAGGAACGCCGCCGAGGTCCATCACCGTCTCACCGATCTCGGCGCTTGGCGGATAAAGAACGGACGGTCCCACGATCCACGGAGAATGGGCCACATCCATCACCATGTCGCGCGTGGCCGTCCTCATCTGCACGGCATGGGGCTGGGCCGGCAGGAAACGGCATATCGCCGGGCCGAGATCGGGACGGGGCAACACCACGCTGAGCAGGTTCTCGCCGACGCTGGGAACGCGCATCGACGTCTCGCGGATCGTTTCGGCAAAGCGCGTTTCGACCTCTTCGATGGTGCAGTTCAAACCTCCCTCGCCACGCAATGACGCGAAGCGCGCACGGAACGCCTCGGTCGAGAGGCGCGCCCCAATGCTGTGAAGCCGGAACTCCTGTCCCTTGGGCGGGCGGCGAGGCGAACGCCGCACCGTCGTGACGCCGTCCCGACGTTCGATCTCCATGACGATAGGCCGTGCGCCATGTCGCTGCCCCTGCCATCCGGCGAGGGTGAGGTATAGGCCGTGCTTATCGACCGCCGCGGAAGCCAACCCCTTGATCGCGTGTTCAAGATGGGCCGCGGCCTGGCCGATATCGCGAAGAACAGGCGCCGGGCCGAAACTCTTCGCGGGCCGCTTCCCGTCGGGGCCGCGAGGTATGGGGCCGCCCCATAGAGTCCCGGCGATCCAGTCATCCATCGGCACATCACCGACATAGGCGACGCCGGAATAGCCGATCGACACCAGCGCATCCCTGGCGCGGTAGACGATGGTCTTGTTGGACATGACGTCGTGGGGGGCAGGCCCCGCCGTAACGAGACGGTCGCTGACCTGGACTACATAGATCGGGCACATGGCTGTGAGGACAAGCGTCATGGCGTTCGCCCCTTCAGCGACGGCAGCGTCTCACTCCAGATAGTCACCCCGATGACGCTCCGCCTCCCCAGCCATGGGAATAGACGCCTGTTTTGATTCTGGCGGCGCAATCAGCGCCCACGCGCGCGGCGCCGTCATAGGACGATCAGCGGGGAGAGCGGATCGACACCCCGACCGTGCCTTGCGCGATGACGAGGCCGCCGGGGGTGCTGATGGTCGCCTCGACCACGGCCTTGCGGGCGTCGTGGAAGGTCACCCGGCCGACCGTCTCCAGCCGGGCGCAGTCCATCGGGGCGGCGTTGAGGAAGCGCATCGACAGGTCGGTGGTCAGCAGGGTCTGGCCGGGCTCGAGAATGGTCATGACGGCGCTGCCGCCCGCGACGTCCACCAGCGAGGCCAGGACCCCGCCGTGAACCAGACCCACGAAATTGGCGTGGCCGGGATCGAGGTCGCAGACGATGCGGACCAACCCTTCTTCGAACTCGACCGGCCAGGCGCCGAGCCGCTGCGGATAGCCGCCGACCGTGTCCGCCTTGCGCGCCCAGCGGCGCAGCAGTTCGAGGCCGGAAACGGTCGGGTCGAGCTCGAAGTCGACAGGCGCGACGACTCTGGCCGGAGCGGAGGTCACGCCGCGGCCCCCTGTATCCGGCGGGCGCCCGTGCGGGTCTGGAAGCGGGCGATGGCGGCGTCGTATTCGCCGGACAGCTGGTCGACGATCTTGCTGACCGGCTCGACGGCGCGGACGGCCTCAAGCCCCTGGCCGGCGGCCCAGATGTCGCGCCAGCGCTTGGTCGAGCCGCCCGAGGTGTAGTTGCGGTCCGGGGCGGCGCCGAGGTTGTCGGGATCCTGGCCGGCGGCCAGCAGGCTGGGGCGCAGCCACGAGGCCGGGGTGCCGGTGACCGAGGCGGAGACGACCAGATCGTCGGGACCCGCGTCCACGACCATCTGCTTGTACTCCGGCTGGGCCATGCTCTCTTCGGAGGCCAGGAAGCGCGTCCCCATGTAGACGAAGTCCGCGCCCGCCGCGACGGCGCCGGCCACGCCCGCCCCATCACCGACGCCGCCACCGACGGCTATGTATCCGTCGAAGAAGTCACGCACCGCCGAGATGAAGGCGAAGGGCGACAGGTGGCCGGTGTGGCCGCCGGCGCCCGCGCTGACGCAGGCCAGGCCGTCGACGCCCGCCTCGGCCGCCTTCTTCGCCAGCTTCATCGAGACGACGTCGGCGAAGACCAGGCCGCCGTAGCCCTTGACCGTCTCCATGACCGGCTTCGGAGATCCGAGGGCGGTGATCACGACCGGCGGCTTGTATTCGGCGATCAGGCGCAGGTCCTCAGGGAGCCGGGCGTTGGTCGAGTGGGTGATCATGTTGGCGATCCACGGGGCGTCGCCCGGCTTCAGCGCGTCGGTGATCGTGCCCATCCACGCATCCAGGTCCTCGACCGTGCGGCAGTTGGGGGTGGGGAAGGCCCCGCCCACGCCGGCCCTGCAGGCGGCGATGACCAGTTCCGGCCCGCTGATCAGGAACATGGGCGCCGCGAACACGGGCAGGCGCAGGGTGTCGAAGGGAGAGGTCATGCGGACAGGGTCTCGGTGGTGACGCGTTGGCGCAGATCCCGCTTGAGGATCTTGCCGACTGGATTGCGGGGGAGGGCCTCGATGGTCTCGAGGCGTTCGATCTGCTTGTAGACGGCGATCTGGCGGTCGCCGGTCAGGAAGGCGTTGATCTCGGCCAGGCTGGCTTGCTGGCCGGGACGGAAGACGACGAAGGCCGCGAGGCGCTCGCCCAGATTGGGATCCGGGGCGCCGACGACGGCGGCCTCGGCGACGGCGGGGTGGGCCATCAGGTGGTTCTCGATCTCCTCGGAGGAGATGTTCATGCCGCCGCGGATGATGATGTCCTTCAGCCGGCCGACGAATTTCAGGTGCTGCCTGCGGTCGCCGGCCAGCTCGAACAGGTCGCCGGTGCGGAACCAGCCGTCGGCGTCGAAGGCGCGGGCGTTGATCTCGGGCGCGCGCCAGTAGCCGGAGAAGATGGTGGCGCCCTTGACCCGCAGCTCGCCGGGCAGGCCGGCGTCGGTGATCTCCTGCTCCGTTTCCGGATCGACCAGGCGGGTGAAGATGCGGTCGTGTAGCTTGCAGGCCCATGTGAAGCCCTCGCCGAGGCGGGGGAACAGGCTGGCGCGGTCGGCGGCCTCGGGCAGATCCTTCAGCGCCGAGGGGAAGGAGGCCCCCTCGTTGGAGCCGAAATAGTTGACGATCTGGACCCCGTATTTCTCGTGGAAGGTCCGCACCATCCACTCCGACAGGGGCGCCGAGCCCGAGCCGATGGACTTCAGCCGCTTGAAGTCGATGCCCTCCAGCAGGGCTTCGTTCTGGAGGAGCAGGTTCAGCACGGCGGGCGGGGCGACGGTGTAGTCGATCCTCTCGTCGCGCATCTGTTTGAGCAGGACCTGCAGGTCGAACGGATGGTGCTGGATCAGGGCTCCGCCCAGCAACAGCCAGCCGATGAAGGCGGTGGAGATGCCGCCCATGTTGACCATCGGGAAGGGGTTCAGCAGGCGCGCGCCGGGGGCTAGGTCGGCGGCGTCGATGACGCCGTCGCCCATGATGATCCATTCGTTGTGGCTGCGCGGCACGCCCTTGGGCTGGGCCTCGGTGCCGGAGGTCCAGCAGATGGTGACGATGTCATCGGCGGTGATGGCCGCAGCCTTCGCCGCCTTCTGCGCGGCCTTGTGCTGGTCGCGGGTGACGCCGTCCATCAGGGGCTCGAGGTCGAGACCGCCCTCGGGGCAGGTCTGGCCCAGGACAAAGACGGTCTTCAGGGTCGGGCAGGTCGCCTTGAGGCCGACGATCATCTCGCCGTGCATCTGCTTGCCGATGCGGTCGTTGGTGATGGCGGCGACGGCGTCGGTCTGGCCGATGATGTAGCCCAGCTCGTGCTCGCGGTACTGGACCGGGGCGGGGCTGACGATGATCCCCAGGCGCAGGCAGGCCAGGTAGCTGATGGTCAGTTCGGCGATGTTGGGCAGCTGGACCACGACCACGTCGTCCTTGCGGATTCCATGGGCGGTCAGGACGGCGCAGAGGCGATCGACCGCGTCGGCGGTCTGGCGCCAGGTCAGGCGCTCGGCGGTCCCGCCGACGAGGTCCGGGGCGTTGAACGGATCGACCAGGGCCTCGGCGTCCGGATGGGCCTTCACATGCTTCTGGAACAGGTCGTCCAGGGTGACGTCGCCCCACCAGCCGCGGGCCTTCATCTCGCGGATGCGGTGTTCGGGAATGACGATCATGGGCGGACCTCCACGGCGAGATTGGCGTCGGGATAGAGCAGGCTGCGGACCTCGCCGCGCACCACCTTGCCGACCGGGTTGCGGGGCAGGGCGGGCATGAGGTGCAGGCGTTTGGGCGTGCGGACGGGGCCGATGGCCTCGCGCACGAAGGCGCGGATGGCGGCGTCGTCGACGAAGCGGGCGTCGACGGCCACGGCGGCCTCCAGGCGCTCGCCCCAGACGTCGTCGGGCAGGCCGAAGGCGCAGGCCTCGCGCACGGCGGGATGGGCGTTCAGCGCGGCCTCGACCTCGCCGGGATAGACGTTGTAGCCGCCGGTGATGATCAGCTCCTTGGAGCGGCCGATCAGGGTCAGGCGGCCGTCGGGGCCGATACGGCCGATGTCGCCGGTCTTCAGCCAGCCGTCGTGCCGGGTCGCGGCGGTCAGCTCGGGCGCGTCCAGGTATTCGGTGCGGGCCAGGTCGCCGCCGACCACCACCTCGCCTTCGCCGTGTGACAGCACCTGGCCCTCGCGGGTCAGCAGGCCGACGGGCGTGCCGGGGAAGGGACGACCGACGGAGCCGCGCAGGTCAGGGTCAGCCATGTCGGCGGGGCTCTGGCCGGTGATGGCCATCGGCGCTTCGGTCTGGCCGTAGAGGGCCGACAGCACCGGGCCGAAGCGGCAGACCGCCTGGGCGATGCGGCCCGGCGACATGGGGGCGGCGGAATAGGTCAGGTGGCGCAGGCGCGGGAAGTCTTCGGGCCGGAAGTCGGTCTCGCCCATCATCAGGGCGATCAGGGTGGGCGGCATGAAGACGACGGTGGTCCGGCGCTTCAGCTCATCGAGGATGGCGGCGCGGTCGGGCGCGGCCAGCAGGACGTGCGATCCGCCCGCCGCCAGCACCGGCAGGATGTAGTGGGACGAGCCGTGGGTCAGGGGCGCGACGGCCAGGTTCACGTCGTCGGCGGTGAAGTCGTAGAAGCCCTGCAGCGAGCGGAGGGCCGCCGCGCCGCTGGCCTGGGACTGGACCACGCCCTTGGGCACGCCGGTGGAGCCGCCGGTGAACTTCAGCGCGAAGGGTGCGGCCGGGTCGTCGAGGATCGCGGGCGGGGCGGCGTCGGGCAGGCTGTCCAGCCAGGCTTCGAGCGGGAGGGGGCGGGTGGTGGAGCCCAGCGCGCCGACGGAGCCGACATCATGCAGGGTGAGAGCCAGGCTCGCGCGGCGCTGGAAGTCGCCGTTCAGGCCTGCGCCGTTGCGGGGATTGAGCGGGGTCCACACCGCATTGGCGCGCAGGATGGCGAGGTAGGCGACGACGTGGCGCCAGCTGTTGGCGGCGCACAGGCCGACGCGGTCGCCGGGCCGGATCCCGCGCGCGGTCAGGTCGGCGGCGGCGCGCTCGACCAGGGGGATCAGTTCGCCGTGGGTCAGGGCCGTGTCGCCGTCGAACAGGGCGGAGCGAGCGGCCTTGGCGGCGGCGTTTTCGTAGAGGGCGCGGATCGGATGGGTCATGCGGCCCGGCCTTCCAGGACGGTGACGACGGTGGCCGCCTCCTCGACGCCCAGGAAGCCGCCGCCGTTCTCGGCCACGGCGATGCGGGCGTCTCCGACCTGCCGCGCTCCGGCCTCGCCGCGCAATTGGGTCGTCAGTTCGAAGATCTGGGCCAGGCCGGTGGCGCCGACGGGATGGCCCTTGGCGACAAGGCCGCCGGAGGGGTTGACCGGGGTGCGGCCGCCCAGGGCGAAGTCGCCGGCCGCCGCGCGGGCGCCGACGGTTCCGGGTTCGGCGAGGCCCAGGTTCTCGATCTGCTGGAGCTCGGCGTAGCTGGTGGCGTCGTGGACCTCGGCCAGATCGATGTCCTGGGGGGCGACGCCCGCCTGTTCGTAGGCCGCCAGGGCGGCGCGGCGACCGATGTGGTTGTCGAAGTCGCGGGCGTCGCGAGCCCCGGCGCCGGCCAGGACGCAGCCCCGGATACGGACCGCGCGGGCCTCGCCGCCCAGCCGCTTGAGACCGCGCGCGGAGCAGACGATGGCGGCGGCGGCGCCGTCGCTGACCGGGGCGCACATGGCGCGGGTGAAGGGGAAGACGATGGGCTTGTCGGCCAGCACCTGCTCCGCCGTCATCGGCGTGCGGTACTGGGAGCGGGGATTGTGCTGCGCCGCCGTGTGGTTCTTGGCCGCCAGCTGGGCGAGGTCGAGCTGGGTCGAGCCGAAGCGGGCCATGTGGGCGCGGGCCTGGGCGGCGTAGAGGTCCATGAACAGGCTGCGGCCGTCCGTGGGGGCTTCGCCGCCCATGGCGCGGATGTAGTCGAGCACGCCCGCGCGATCGTGGATGTCCGTTCCGCCGGCGAAGGCGGCCGCGACCCGGTCCGGGCGGTCGGGGAAGACCATCTTCTCGACCCCGACGACGAGGGCGATGTCACCTGCCCCCGCGCGGAGCCAGTGGACGGCCTGGAGCAGGGCGGTCGAGCCGGAGGCGCAGGCGTTCTCGACGTTGACGACGGGGATGCCGGTCACACCGAGCGGACGCAGGGCGATCTGGCCGCGCACCGTGTTCTGACCCTCCAGCATGGGCTGGCGGGTGTTGGAGAACCAGGCGGCCTCGATGTCGGCGACGGTCGCGCCCGCGTCGGTCAGGGCCTCGGCGACGGCCTCGGCGGTCAGCGACTTGACGCTGTCGTCCGGCCGCTTGCCGAAGGCGGTCATGGAGACGCCGGCGAGGAAGACCTCGTCGCTCATGCGATCGGCCGCCGTCGCTGGACGATGCGGAAGCGCGAGGCGACGAAGGCCAGGTCGGCCAGGCAGGCGTTGCCCGCCGGGTTCAGGCCGGTGACGTGATAGTCGCTGTAGGCGGCGGCGAAATTGATCCACATCGCGCCGGTCAGATTGATCGACAGATTGGCCCCGGCGGCCTCGTAGGCGGGCGTGGCGCGGTCGATGAAGGCCTCGTCGGTCGAATAGAGGTAGGAGCTGATCGAGCCCCTGGTCCTGGCCAGCCAGGTCGCCTCCATCACCGCCTCGTCGGCGGGGCGGGAGACGAGGAAGAGGACCGGGCCGAAGCGTTCCTCGGCGTAGATCTCGGGATCGCCCGCGCCTTCGATCGCGATGACCAGAGGGGTCAGGGTGCGGGCGTCGGGGAACTGAGGGTGGGCGTAAGCGCCGGCCTCGCGCAGGACGCGGGCGCCCGGCGTGGCCTCGGCGGCGCGGCGGGCCTCGGCGACCACGTCGAGGCTGACCTGCCCCTGGATGGCGCCCATGATCCCGGCGGCCTGGGCCGGGTCGGCGGCGATGGCGTCAATCTGATCCACGATGGCCGAAGACATGGCCTCGAACAGGTCGGGCGCGATGTAGATCACCTGCGGGCTGGTGCACATCTGGGCCGAGAACAGGCTGGACGAGCGGGCGACGGCGCGGGCCACGGCGTCCAGGCCTGCTTGATCCTGGGGGACGCTGTCGATGACGACCGTGTTGACGCCCGCGGTCTCGGTGAACAGCAGCTTGCCGGTCACCGTCCGCTCCAGATGGCCGCCGTATCGGGGGCTTCCGGTGAAGTCGATGATCTGGACGTCCGGGTGGTCGATGAAGCGGCCCGCGACGGGCTCGGCCAGGGTGTCCACGGCCAGGGTCACCAGGTTCGGATCGAAGCCGAAATCGGCCAGGACCTGACGGCAGATCTGGACCACCAGGGCCATGGGCAGGACGGCGATGGGGTGCGGCTTGACGATGACCGGATTGCCCGTGGCCAGGCTGGCGAACATGGCCGGATAGGCGTTCCAGGTCGGGAAGGAGGCGCAGCAGATGACCAGGCCGACGCCGCGCGGGACCAGGGTGTAGGTCTTCCTCAGAGCCACCTGATCGGCGCCGAAGGGGCGGTGGTAGTCGGCGGTCGGCGTCACGTCGCGCATGGCCTTGGCGGCGTAGGCCAGGGCCTCGACGCCGCGATCCAGCGCATTGGGACCCGAGCCGCTGAAGGCCTGGGTGTAGCTTTGACCCGCCACATGCATGACCGCGTGGGCCATCTCGAAATTGCGGTCGTAGAGCCGCTGCGCCATCTCCAGGCACAGGGCGAGGCGGAGCTCGAAATCGACCTCGCGCCAGTCGGTCATGGCGCTGACGGCGGCGGCGATCAGGGCGTCCGGGTCGCTGACCGGATAACGGATGTCTAGGGGCTGCTGCGTATAGGGCGAGACCTCCTCGCCGACCGTGGCGCCGGTCGCGCCGGGCTGGTCCAGGTCGAAGGCCGTTCCCAGCCGCGCCTCGAAGGCGGCCTTGCCGGCGGGCGGCTTGTCCGGGCCGTGGATCTTCGTCGAGGGCGAGTCGCTGAACGGGCTCCAGGCCTGGCGCGTGCGCACAGCCTGGATGGCGGCGTCCAGCGTCGCGGCGTGGCGCGCGATCAGTTCGGCGTGACGGTTGAGCGGGCCCCCGTCCATGGTCAGCCGATCCGTTCGACGATCATGGCCGCGCCGACGCCCTGGGCGCCCGCCGCGACGACCAGGCCGTAGCGGCCCTCGGCGACGTCCAGCGCATCGAGCAGGGACGACAGCAGGATGGCGCCGGTCGCGCCCATCGGGTGCCCCTTGGCGAGGTGGCCGCCGCCGACGTTGACCCGGTCGACGTCCACGTCCCGCTCGCGCAGGAATTTCACGATGGTGACGGCGAAGGCCTCCATGAACTCGATGCGGTCCATGTCGCCCAGCGTCAGTCCGGCCTTGGCGAGGGCCCGGTCCATGGCGGTGAAGCCGGCGGTCAGCGAGGCCTCGGGGTCGCCCCCGGCCTCGGCGTAGGCGACGATCCGCGCGCGCGCGCCGTCGGCGGCGGCGCTGACCAGGGCCAGGCCGGCGCCGTCGCACATGGGCGGGGCGTGGGCGACGGTGTGGCGGTGGTCGATGGTCCGGCCGCCCAGGGCCTCGGCGTACTGCTCGCCCAGCGGGGCGAAGGCGGCGGGCATGGCCGCGAGGCTTTCGGCGGTGGTCGAGGCGCGGGCGGGCTCTTCCCTGTCGAGGCCGTTCAGCGAAATGCGCGACTTGGTCAGGGCCGTGCCCTCGGCGGCGGCGGTGCGCTGCTGCGAGCGTAGGGCGGCGTCGTCCATCTCCTGACGCGACACGCCGATGTCCTCGGCCAGGCGGTCGGCGGCGACCACGACGGGGATGTAACGGGTGCGCAGGGGGAAGCTGGCGTCCTCATAGTAGTCGGCCTTGTCGCCCATGAAGGGGACGCGGCTCATCATCTCGACCCCGCCCGCCAGCGCGGTCTTCGCATCCCCGGCGGCGATCATGTTGGCGGCCTGTCCGATCGCGGTCAGGCCCGAGACACAGTAGTTGTTCAGGCTGAAGGCGTAGGCGTCGTCGGGCAGGCCCGCGTGCATCTTGGTCACGAGGGCGACGTTGGCGCCCTGGGCCCCGACCTGGCCCACGGCGCCCAGGATCAGGGCGTCGGCCCTGTGCGCCGCGCCGCCGTTACGGGCGTCGAGCGCATCGATCAGGCCCGCGACCAGTTCGTGCGGCTTGAGGGACGCGAGGCCGCCGTCGGGGCGGGCCTTGGCGCGGGGCGTGCGGACGGCGTCGACGATGTAAGCAGTCATACTGATCCTCAGGCGGCGACTTGTGCGCCGGGCGCCCAGGTGCCGTGGAAGCCGGCGGGGACGCGGGCGGGCAGGGGGATGCGGGCGATGGGGCCGGCCTCGAAATCCTTGGCCGCGATGACCTGGACCTCGGAGGCGCCCGTGGCCTCGTCGGTGGTGAAGACGATGACGTAGCCGTCGTCTTCGTCGACCGCGCCGACGCGGGGGGCGAAGGCGGGCTCGGAGCCGCCGACGCCGGGCGCGAAGTCATGCGTCTTCGCCGCGCCGGTGTTGAGGTCGTACTTGATCAGGCCCGAGAAGCGCTGCAGTTCCTGCTTCGCCATCGAGACATGGTAGGACCAGTTCGTCTTGCGGCCGGTGTAGTCGAGGTTGACCACCGGGAACTCGCCGATGCGGTCGTCCAGCCGGCGCTTCTTCACTTCGCCTGTGACCATGTTCATGCGCCACTCGACCGGCACGGCGTTCAGCGCCAGCACGTTGACCATCGAGGCGTAGGGGCCATAGGCCGGGTTCGGCGGATAGCCGTTCGGCGTCATCATGCAGGCGGTCATGACGACCTCGTCGCCGTCCTCCCAGGCGTTGACGACGTGGTAGATGTAGCAGGTCTCGGTCTCGAACCAGCGGACCTGATCGCCGGTCCCGTTCTTGGGGACGACGCCGAAGCGGGCGGGCTGGTCGGCGACCTTGATCTGCCACATCGAGTTGCGCAGTCCGGCCTCGGTGAAGACCACCGGCAGGTCGTGCAGGATGATGTAGTTCTCGGTCAGGCCCATGTCGTGGGGCAGGCGCGGTCCGGGCAGGTCGACCTTCTGGAAATTGGTCAGGTTGTTCTGGGCGTCGACGACGCCGAAGGTCATCCACGGCTCGTAGAGCGAATAGTCGAAGAAGCAGAACTCGCCGGTCTTCGGATCGACCTTGCCGTGGGCCGAGACGTGGCGGGGCAGGGCGCCGCCGAAGGTCTCGTTGCCGATCGTCTCCAGGGTGTGGGCGTGGACCCGCACCGGCTTGCCCGAGATGTACCAGAGCGCCATCAGCGAGCCGTTGTGGAAGACCAGATCGGTGTTGGCCGTGTCCTTGTAGACGAGATCGCCGCGCTGCGACCCCGGACGGGTCCGCGCCGAGGGGGCCATGACCCCGCCCGCGTGTATGTCGAGCCCGGCCTTTTCGGCGCGGTAGTCGTCGGTTCCGACATAGCGGTTGCGGTATTCGGCCTTGCCGTTCTCGAACCAGATGGCGTGGACCATGCCGTCGCCGTCGAACCAGTGGTGCAGGCCCGCCGGCGCCTGGGCCGGGTTGGGACCATTGCGCACGAAGGCGCCGTACAGGTCTTTGGGAATCTCGCCGATCACCGGAAGGTCCAGCGCCGTCGTCTCGGTCGCCACAGGCTCGTAGAGGCCCTGCAGATAGGGGTTCAACTGGTTCAGCGGGGTGAGTTCACCGGTCTCGATCCGGCGCGCCGCGGTCGCGTCATCGGCCATGGTTCGGCTCCTTGGGTCTTGAAATGCAATCTGCTCTTGCCGGTCCGTTTGTGCAAGTCATGATAGGCGCACGGCGGTCGCCGGACGGGCTTTCAGGAAGGCTTCGAAGGCGGCGTTTCCGTCGGTCGGCAGGGTCCAGTCCTCAAGCGACATCAGCGGGCCCATGGCCGCAGTCAGGTCGTCAGGAGAGACTTCGCCCGGCGGATCGAACTGGACGCCGGGACCCTCGATCCGCGCGGCGCGGCGCACCTTGCCGGCGCCCGCGACCAGGGTCTCGCCGTTCAGCGGGCAGGCCGCAGTCATCAGCCAGCTGACCACCGGGGCGACGTACTCGGGCGGCATCGCCCGGCCGACCTCGTCGGTGACATAGGCCTCGGTCATGCCGGTCAGGGCGTAGGGGGCGACGGCGTTGGCGTGCACGCCCTTGGAGGCGCCTTCCAGGGCGATGACCCGCATCAGGCCGATCAGCGCCGCCTTGGACGAGGAATAGGCGGCCATGCCGTGCACCCCGTGCAGGCCCGCCGCGGAGGTGGTGATGACGATCCGCCCCGCGCCCTGGTCGCGCATGTGGCGGTAGATCGGCAGGGTGGCGCTGACCGTGCCGAAGAAGTTGATGTCGAAGACGGTCCGCAGCTCGGCCAGGGTCTGTTTGTGCAGGCTCCTGGCTTCGGGAGCGCCGGCGTTGTTCACCAGCCCGTCGATGCGGCCGAAGGCGGTGAGAGCGGCCTCCAGCAGGCGGTCGCCGGCGTCATCCTGTTCGACCCCGAGCGCGCAGGCGACGGCCTGGCCGCCGGCGGCCCGGATTCGCTCGACCACGGCCTCGGCCGAGGCCGGCTGGCCCGAGGGGCGGGGCCGGGTGTTGACCACCACCTTCGCCCCGCGGGACGCCAGATCCAGCGCATAGGCCAGGCCCAGGCCGCGCCCGGCGCCCGTGACCACGATGACCCGGTCCTTCAACGACCGCTGTTCCATCCGCCCCTCCATACTTGCGTAAAAAGACTTGCAAACTTGGTCCGTTGGCGCAAGTTACTATTCCTGTCGAGCTTTCGATCAACGAGAGCCGCTGCCCTGGGGAGGGAAACGCCAATGAAGTTCGTTCACGCCACAACCGCCTCCGTCGCCGCCCTGATGCTGGGCGCCGCGCTCGCCGCGCCCGCCGCCGCGCAGGAGGCGCCGCCGCAGGACGCCGCCACCCTCGACGAGGTGATCGTCACGGCGCAGCGCCGCGAGCAGAGCCTGCAGGACGTGCCGATCGCCATCACCGCCTTCAACGCCGAGACGCTGGAGCGCACGGCGGCGACAGGCATCCAGGACATCGCGGCCAAGGCGCCGGGCGTGACCCTGACCCAGTTCAACATCGGCGAGCCGCAGCTCTACATCCGCGGCGTCGGGTCCTCGAGCGACTCGGCGGCCAGCGATCCCTCGATCGGCGTCTCCATCGACGAGGTGTCGATCGGCCGGTCGGGCGCCAGCGCCCTGGCCTTCCTCGACATCGAGCGGGTCGAGGTCCTGCGCGGGCCGCAGGGGACGCTGTACGGCCGTAACGCCTCGGGCGGGGCGCTGAACATCTACACCCGCAAGCCGGTCTTCCAGAACACCGGCAGCCTGACCGCGCGGATCGGCAGTTTTGATGAATACGGGCTCGAAGGGGTGGTGAACCGCCAGCTGGACGACGAGACTGCGATCCGCTTCGCCGCCCGCTACAACACCAACGACGGCTATGCCGAGAACGTCCCGACCGGCCAGGGGCTGGAGGGCGGAACGTCCTGGGGCGCGCGCGTGTCGGTGCTGAAGGAGGCGGGCGACTGGAGCCTCCTGCTGAGCGGCGACTATTCGAAGGACGACATGGACGGGCACGCCCGCATCCCGGTCACGACCTCGGCCACCGCGCCGGCCTTCGTCACCCTGATCAATACCCTGCGGACAGGTCTGGACCGGCGGCAGAGCTTCTCGTCGCCGGACAACTATCAGGACCGCACCAATTTCGGCGTGACGGCGCGGGTCGAGCATTCCGGCCAGGCGTTCGACTTCGTCTCCCTGACCTCGTTCCGGGACAACGACTACAGCTGGCGGGACAATCTGGGCGGCCTGCCGTTCCCGGCCTTCCCGCTGGAGGTGGACGACCGGGCCTCGGAGAAGGCGCGCCAGTTCAGCCAGGAGTTCCGGCTGGCGTCCAAGCCGGGATCGGACATCAACTGGGTCGCCGGCGCCTATGTGTTCCAGGAAGACATCCTGCGGAGCGAGCGCTTCATCGTGAACACGGCGCTGCCCATCGCGCCGCCGTCGTTCGGCGGCGACACCACCTTCATCCAGGACGCGACCAACCGCAGCTTCGCCGTCTTCGGCCAGGCCAACATCCCGTTCGCGGACATCTGGGAACTGACGCTGGGCGCCCGGTGGACGCATGACAAGCGCGAGATTCACCAGATCGCGATCGACAACGAGGGCGGCGCCAATCCGCCTCCGGGCATTCCGCTGGGGCCGGGCGGCGCGCCCTACAACGTCAGCGGCGACGAGAGCTTCAGCGAGCCGAGCTGGAAGATCGCCCTGGCGGTCGAGCCGGTCGACAACGTGCGCCTCTACGCCAGCTATGACCGGGGCTACAAGGCGGGGGCCTTCCCGTCGACGGCCCAGTCCGGCGCCCAGGCGCTGACGCCGCTCGCGTCGGAACTGCTCGACAACTACGAGATCGGGGTGAAGTCGACCCTGATGGGCCGGCTGCGCTTCAACGCGGCGGCATTCAAGCTCGAGTACACCGACCTGCAGGTCTATGAGCTGCTGGGACTGGCGCTGGTCACCTCCAACGCCCAGGCCGAGGTGGACGGGTTCGAGATCGAGACCGCCCTGGCGATCACCAACAACCTGACCATCGGCGGCTCGTACACCAGCCTGGATGCGAAGTTCACGTCGAACGCCGCATCGGGCGCGCTGGTCCTGCCCTACAACGGCAACACCCTGCCGCGCTCGCCGGACAGCCAGTACACCCTGTACATCGACAGCGAATGGGACGTGGCCGGCGGCGTGCTGGCGGCGCGGGCCGACTATCAGTGGACCGACGCCTTCTACTTCGATCCGTCGAACAACCCCGAAGTCCTGTCGCCGGAGCACGAGCTGGTCAGCGCCTTCCTGTCGTGGGAGTCGCCGTCGGGCCTGAAGATTTCGGCCTACGGCAAGAACCTGACGGACACCGAGTACCAGACCCACATCATCAAGAACGTGGGCGTGGGCTTCAGCGTCTTCGGGGCGCCGCGCTCGTTCGGCGTGGCCCTGAGCCAGAGCTTCTAGGGAAGAGGCTGGGCGGCGCCGGGGGTTCCCGGCGCCGCCTCGACTTCCCAGCGGATGTTGCGCGGGTCCAGCAGGCGGCCCGTCGCCAGGTCGCAGACGACCGGATGGATCGCCTCGCCGGTGCGGGTGTCGACCAGTTTCAGCGGCGGCCCGTCGGGGCAGAGCCAGCGCTCGCTCCAGCCGTGCATGGCCATGATCATCGGGAACAGGTCCAGCCCGGCCTGGGTCAGCCGGTACTCGAAGCGCGGCGGCGCCTTCTGGTAGAGCTTCTTTTCAAGCACCCCGTGCAGGACCATGCGGTTCAAGCGGTCGGCCAGGATGTTGGTGGCGACGCCCAGCGCCTCGTGGATCTCGTCGAACCGGCGCATGCGGAAGAAGGCGGCGGCCAGCACCGCCCAGCTCCAGTAATCGCCCATGATGTCGGTCGAGCGGTCGATGATCGCCCGGTCCGTCTCCATCGGCTGGGTCCGGCGCCGGCGCGACGTCGGGGGCGCGATCGGGACCAGCCCCTCGCCGACCTCGCCGCGGACGAAGTGCGGATCGACCGGCTGACCGCCTTCATGATTGAAGATGGCCGGGGTCACCGGCTCGCCGGTGTGGCGGTCGTAGAAGGCGAGGGCGTAGCGCTCCTGCAGGGGCGAGCGCGCCCACTTCCGCTCCCACTGGCCCTGCATGACGGCGGTGCCGAACATGTCGAGCCCCATTTCCGTCAGCCGGTACTCCAGGCGCGTCGGCGACTCCTTCGCCGGGCGCTGCTCGAACAGGCCGGCGGCGACGAGGCGGTTGAGCCGGTCGGTCAGGACGCTGCGCGGCATGCCGAGCCGGTCGCGCCACTGCGAGAACCGCCGCGCGCCGTAGAAGGCCTCGCGCAGGATCAGTTGCGTCCAGGCGTCGCCCGTCACCGCGAACGCGCGGGCGACGGGGTTCCCCATGATCAGATCGCGTGTGGAAATCTGGTCCACGAGCCCTCGTTTCAATCCTGCTTCGGACCCTGTCTAGCACTCCGCACACTGAATCGCAGGTCCGGTGACGCAAGGGCGTGATCAGGGCGATAAATCCTGTTTTGCAAGTCAGTCTTGAGGGCTAGAATGAAGGCCGATCCGGAACACCGGACGTGTATGGGAGAGTGGCGTGCTGGATCTGGTCGAGGACTTCCATCGGGCGCCGTGCCGGCCCATCCGGTTCGGCGATGTGGGGCTGGAGATCGAGCGCCGGGACGACGGAACCCTGATCCTGTCGGCCCGCGCGCCGCTGGCGCCGTATGAGCGGAATCTGCTGCGACGGTTCTGGTCGCACGGCGAGACGCAGGCGCAGAAGACCTGGATCGCGGAGCGGGACGGCGAGGGCTGGCGGCGGCTCTCCTACGGCCAGGCGCGAACCGACGTTTCGGCCGTGGCGACCTGGCTGAAGGCGCAGGGCGTTGCGCGTGGCCGCTCGATCCTGGTCCTGTCCGGCAACACCCTGGCCCATGCCTTGTGGATGTTCGGGGCCATGGCCGCGGGCGTGCCGATCTGTTCGGTCAGCACCAACTATTCCCTGCTGAGCGCCGACTTCGAGCGGCTGCGCCATGTGGTCGATCTGGTGAAGCCGGTGGTGATCTTCGCCGAGACCGCCGACTATGAGCGCGCCGCCGAGGCCATCGCGCCGGACGATGCGATCATCGTCACCGGCGCCCCCGGCGCCTTCGCGGGCGAAGCGGTCGACATGGCCGAGGTGCTGTGGGCGCCGGACGTGGCGGGCGTCGGCCGGGCCGTCGAGGCGCTGGATCCGACGGCGCCCGCCCGCTACCTGCTGACCTCCGGCTCGACCGGGCGGCCCAAGGCGGTGATCCACACCCAGGCCATGATGACCGGCAATACGGCCAGCGGGGCGCAGGCCATGGGCGACGCCTTCGACTGGGGCGGGGTCATGCTGGACTGGCTGCCGTGGAGCCATATCGCCGGCTCGTCCCTGCTGACCAACATCACCTGGCTGGGCGGGACGCTGCACATCGACGACGGCCGTCCGACGCCGGCGCAGTTCGCGGCGACGCTGAGGAACCTGCGCGAAATCCCGGTTCGCTTCTACGGCACCATGCCTTCGGGCTACGCCATGCTGGCCGATGCGCTGGAGGCGGACGAGGCGCTGCGCCGGACCTTCTTCAGCGAGCTGAGGGTCATGCTGTTCGGCGGGGCGGGGCTGCCCCAGCCCCTGCACGACCGGCTGCAGCGGCTGGCGGTCGCCACGACGGGGCAGCGGTTCATGTTCGTGTCCGGCTACGGCTCGACCGAGACCGGCTCGGCGATCAGCTACACCTGGTGGGAGAGCACCCGCGTCGGCATCGGCCTGCCGGTGCCGGGGGCGTCGCTGAAGCTGGTGCCGGCCGACGGCGCCTATGAGGTGCGGGTCAAGGCGCCCAGCGTGACGCCCGGCTATTTCGGCGACGACGACCGGACGCGCGAGGTCTTCGACGAGGACGGCTTCCTGCGCATGGACGACATGGCCGACTTCCACGACAGGGACGCCCCCGAGCTGGGCCTGTTCTTCGCCGGGCGGCGGGTGGAGCAGTTCAAGCTGGCCAACGGCACCTTCGTGGCGGCGGGCCGGCTGCGCAGCGACCTGCTGGAGGCCCTGCCGGGCGTGTTCCGCGACGTGGTGATCTGCGGCGAGGGGCAGACGGCGTTGAAGGTCCTGGCCTGGGCCGATCCGGAAGGCGTGCGCCGGCTGGGAGATGCCGCCGCCGTGCGCGCCGCCGTGGCCGAGGGCCTGCGCCGCTACAACGCGACCCACACCGGCCAGAGCGAGCGGCTGGCCGGCCTGCTGTTCCTCGACACGCCGCCGGACGTGGAAGGCCACGAGGTCTCGGACAAGGGGTCGATCAATCGCAACATGGTCCTGCGCAACCGCGCCGGGGACGTGGCGCGGCTGTATGCAGACGATGCCGAGGTGATCGTTCCCTAACGCGCGCGTTGCGCCTGTTCCCACGCCAGCCGCGCCAGTTCGGGGAACTCGTCCGCGCGCTTGCGGGCCTTGGGCGAGACGGCGTTGCCGCGGATGACCCGGCCCCGGATGCCGTGGATGATGGCGGCGAAGCGGAACATGTTGAAGGCCACGAAGACATCGAGATCGGGCAGGGCGCTGCGCCCCGTCCGCCGGGCGTAGGCCTCGACGTAGTCCGCTTCTTCCGGGATTCCCAGGGCCTGGAGGTCGCGTCCGGCCAGACCGCCCAGATGCGGCGGCATGCGGTACATCATCAGGTGATAGGCGAAGTCGGCCAGCGGATGGCCGAGCGTCGACAGCTCCCAGTCGATGACCGCCGCCACCTCGGGCCGGTCGGGCCGCAGGATCAGGTTGTCGATGCGGAAGTCGCCGTGGATGACCGAGGTCTCGTCGGACAGGTCCCGTTCGGCCAGCCAGTCGATCAGGGCGTCCATGTTCGGGTCGCGCCCGGCGTCCACGTCCTCGCGGTACTGGCGGGTCCACAGCGCCGTCTGCCGCGCCACGAACCCGCCGCGCCGGCCGTAGTCGCCCAGGCCCAGGGCGTCGATGTCGAGGGCATGCAGGCCGGCCAGGGTGGCGTTCATGGCGTCGAACGTCGCGGCGCGTTCCTGCGGGGAGGCGATGTCCGTGGTGGGGTCCCAGACGATCCGACCCTCGACATGGTCCATCAGATAGAAGGCCGTGCCCAGCACCTGCGGGTCCTCGCAAACGCCGAGGATGCGCGGCACGGGGAAGTCGGCCTGGCCCAGCGCGCCCATGACCCGCGCCTCGCGCAGCACGTCGTGGGCGCCCTTGAGCAGGGGGCCGGGCGGCTTGCGGCGCAGAACGAAGCTGCGGTCGCCCGCCTGGATGCGATAGGTGGGGTTGGACTGGCCGCCCGAGAACTGGCTGATCCGCAGGATGCCGGAGGGCAGGTCCAGCCGCGCCCGCATCCATGCTTCCAGCGCCGCCGCGTCCAGTTCAAACCCGGCGCGCACGCCGCCGTCAGCACTTACAGGGCCGTCGCTCACAGAGATTGGCCGTCGTCGATGATGAAGACCCCGCCGGTGATCGGGGCGGCCTCGTCCGAGCCCAGCAGGATCAGGGTCGGATCCAGTCCGTCGCCCGGCATCAGCCGACGGCGCGGGAAGCCCCGAATCTGTTTCTCGCCGCCGGGGCTGGAGAACCAGTCCGAGTTCATTTCGGTCTCCAGATAGCCGGGGCAGACCGAGTTGACGTTGATCCCCTCGCGCGCCCATTCGCGGGCCAGCGACTTGCCCAGGGAGACGACGGCCGCCTTGGACGCGCAATAGCCGCTGAGGCCGGGAAGCTGCTGCTGCGCGCCGATGGAGGCGATCAGCACAATGCGGCCGCGACCGGCCCCGGCCGCGCCGTTGGCCTTCATCGCCCGGGCCGCCTCGCGGGCGGTCAGGAAGGCGCCGCGCACGTTGACGGCGAACATCTGGTCGAACTCGGCGACGGGGGCGTCCAGCGCCAGTCCCGGCAGGCCTATCCCGGCGTTGGCGTAGGCGGTGTGCAGCGGGCCGAGGGCGGCCTCCGCCGCCGCGACCCCGGCCACGACCGAGGCCTCGTCGGCGACGTCCATGGCCACGGCGAAGGCGTCCCCGCCTTCGGCCCGGATGGCGTCAACCACGGCGGCGAGGCGGTCGGTGCGGCGGGCGGCGACGGTGACCCTGGCTCCCTCGCGCGCGGCGACCCGGGCCAGGTGTTCGCCGATGCCGGACGAGGCGCCGGTGATCAGGACGTGGCGGTCGGAAAGGCGACCCGAGGGGTGGGCGTCAGCGGGCATGACGCAGCCTCGCCGAGCGATCCACAGTGGCGACGGAGGCGGGCGAGGTCCCCGCCCCCAGGCCCTCCAGCCCGCCGGCCTCCAGTTCGTCAATGGCGGCGCGCAGGTCCCGAAGGCGCGCCTCGGCGGCGGCGATCTCCGACGACAGGAAGCGGGTCACGATCTGATCGCCCGAGGCTGCCGTCAGGGCGGCGTCGATGTCGGGCGTCGGCATGCCCAGGCGGCGCAGCCGGGCGATCAGCGCCGCCCGGCGCCGCTGCTCCGAATCGTAGCACCGCGCGCCGGAGGGGCGGCGTCCGGCGGTCAGCAGGCCGATGTCCTCATAGTGCCGCAGCGCCCGAAGGGTCGTTCCTGTCCGCGCCGCCAGTTCCCGAATGCTGATCGCCGGGCTCGCCGCCGCGGTTCTGGCGGGTCTCGGGGGCAGGGGCACGACCGTCATGGCTCTTTCTCCGTCACTTGCGTAACCGAACCTGCAATGATCAGTCCGGATTTGCAAGCCACATGGGCGCGCGCCTGTCACCCTCTGTGGAGGGTCGGGCGGCCGAAGGCGAACGCCTGCGGGCGGTCACTCCGCCTGGGCGGGCTTCAGCAGGAAGTGCGGCAGGAGGCCGGCGATGACCCGGCGGCTCGAGTCTTCGTCCTGATCCAGCATATCGCGCAGGGGCGGGCCGATCAGGGCTTCGCCGAAGGCGCTGAGCGCGATGAACAGGACGGCGCCCGAGATGCGGGCGTGGGCCTGTCCGTCGGGATCGCCGAGCTTCTCCTGGATGGCGTGCACCAGGCCGGTCACCGCGTCCCGGACGGGCTCCAGCTGGGAAAGGTCGCCCTTCAGAACGATCCAGGCCGCCAGCTTGCCCGCGCCGCCCTCCGCGAAGGCGTCGAACACGGCGTTGACCAGCTCCAGCGGCGCGCCCTCGTCGGTGCGCAGGCGCACGATGGCGGTGTCGAGCGCCTGGGCGAGGTCCGCGACCATCGAGCCCATCAGCGCCGACTGCAGGCCGGCGGCCGAGCCGAAATGGTGGATCAGGTTGGTGTGCGTCACGCCGATGTCGTCCGCCACGGCCTTGAGCGTGACCGCATCCGGCCCGCCCGAAAGCAGGCGCGCGCGCGCGCACATGATCGCCTCTAGGCGCGCTTCTTCAGGCGTGCGGCGGCGGCGGCGTGGAGATGGTATTGACATCTATGTAAGTTACATCCATGTAGATAAGCGGCTTGGTTAAGCCCAGCATGCGGAGAGAGCAAGTGACTGCCGAATCAATGGTTGGGGAAATGGCGTTCGATCGCAACGTGAGCCCCCCGACGCGGCTGAAGCCCCGCCGTGTCCAACCGGTCCGCGCCTGGCGCGCCCTGCGCCGGCTGATCGCGGACAAGGAAGACACCACCCAGGTCTTCGAGATCATGAACGCCCTGGCGGGCGGCTCGGTCCGCCGCGGCTACCAGCAGATGCTGGACCAGGCCGACGGCGGACGCCAGGCCTTCCTGATGACGGAGCTGGCCGACCGGTTGCAGGACAAGGACTGGCTGCGCGCCTTCCCGGAAGGCAGCGTTGGACGGGCCTATCTGGCGTTCATCGAGGAGCGCAATTTTTCCGCCTACGGACTGGCCGACGAGAGCCGCAAGGTGGCCGACACCGATATCGAGGCGGCCCACCCCCACGCCTGGTACGCGCGGCGTCTGCGCGACGTGCACGACATCTGGCATGTGCTGACCGGATACCGGACCGACGCCCTGGGCGAAGCCTGCGTGGTGGCGTTCTCGCTGCCGCAGACCCGCAGCCCCGGCTTCGGCGTGATCGCGGCGGGCGTGGCGGTGGAGTTCGTGAGGGCCAAGACCGGCTATCCCTGCGGCCGCGCCATTCTGCAGGCCTGGGTCCGCGGACGCCGGGCGGCCTGGTTGCCGGGCCTGGATTACGAGGCCCTGTTCGCCGAACCGCTGGACAGCGCCCGCGCGCGGCTGAACCTGACCGCGCCGACCGTGTATGAGCGCGTGCCGGTCGAGGCCCGCAACGCCTACGGGAGGATGGGGTGATCCGGGCGGCCGTCGTCGGCGCCCTGATACTGGTTGGGGCGACATCGCCGGCGGTCTCGCAGGAGGCTTCGATCCTCGGGCGCTGGCGTACGCCCGCCGAGGGCGGGGTGGTCGAAATCCAGCGCTGTGGCGCGACCCTGTGCGGACGGCTGGTCGACGCCGCGCCGCTGCGGCGCGATCCGAACCAGAGGGACGTCCGCAATCGCGACGCCGCGCTTCGGGACCGGCCCCTGCGGGGACTGGCGGTGCTGCAGAACCTCACCGGCGGCCCGACCGAGTGGCGGGCCGGCCCGCTGTACGACCCGAACAGCGGGCAGAGCGCCGCGACCGGCACGGTGACCCTGGCTGGCGACTCCCTGGCCGTGCGGGGGTGTATCGCGCGCCTGCTGTGCCGCACCCAGACGTGGCGCAGGGTCCGGTGACGCTGGAGCTCCTGGAAACGACGACCGTCGCCGGGGACGCCGCCGCCGACGCCCTGTGGAGGGGCCGGTTCTGGACGGCGGCCTATCGGCCCGGCGTGCCCGCCTGCATCGAGGACGACCTGGCGCGCTGGTCGAGCGTCCATCAGCTGTTCGAGGCGGATTCGCGCCGTTTCGCCGACCGCGTCGGGTTCGTCAGCCTGGGGGCGGAGGTGACCTACGGCCGCGCCCTGGCGGACGCGAAGGCCTTCGCGGGCTGGCTGCAGTCGGTGGGCGTGGAGCCCGGCGACCGGGTCGCCCTGATGATGCCGAACTGCCTGCAGTATCCGGTGGCCCTGTTCGGGGTCCTGTTCGCCGGGGGCGTGGTGGTCAATGTGAACCCGCTCTACACGGCCCGGGAGCTGAGGCATCAGCTGGCCGACAGCGGGGCGGTGGTCCTGGTGGCCATGGACCTGTTCGCCGCGACGCTGGAAGAGGGGGTGCGCGACACCGCCGTCCGTCAGGTCCTGCTGACCGGCATGGGCGACATGATGCCGGTCCCCAAACGGTGGGCGGTGAACGCCATGACGGCGCGCGCGCCGGGCCGGAAGACGACCGGCGTGCTGAAGGCCGAGCGCTGGGGACGGGCGATGGCGCAGGGACGGCGGACGGGGTTCCGGCCGGTCGAGCGCCGCCCGGACGACCTGGCCTTCCTGCAATATACCGGGGGCACGTCAGGCGTCGCCAAGGGCGCGATGCTGAGCCACCGCAACGTCCTGGCCAATGTGCTGCAGGGGCGGGCGTGGGTGATGAGCCAGATCCCGCCGGAGCAGGCAGTGGGCAACGTCACCATGCTGCCGCTCTACCATATCTTCTCCCTGACGGCGAACCTGCTGATGTTCGTCGGGGTCGGCGGCCGCAACATCCTGATCGCCAATCCGCGCGACGCCAAAGGGGTGGAATGGGTGCTGCGCAAGGAGCGGTTCACCGGCATGGCCGGGCTGAACACCCTGTTCGCCGGCCTGCTAAGCACGCCGGGCTTCCGCACCCGGGACTTCTCCGACCTGAAGCTGACCATCGCCGGCGGCATGGCGACCCAGCGCGTGATCGCCGAGGCGTGGCAGACGGCCACCGGGGCGCCGCTGATCGAGGGCTACGGCCTGACGGAATGCTCGCCGGTGGTGTGCATCGGCTATGTCGACCTGGACCAGCCCGGGAGCATGGGGTTCGACGGGACCGTCGGCCTGCCCGTGCCCTCGACCGAGGTGCGGATGCGCCGGGAAGACGGCGGCTGGTGCGGCCTGGAGGAGCCAGGCGAACTGTGCGTGCGCGGGCCGCAGGTCATGCAGGGCTACTGGAACCGACCGGAGGAGACGGCGAAGGTGCTGTCGCCGGACGGATGGCTGGGCACCGGCGACATCGGCGTGATGCAGGCCGACGGCCGGGTCCGCCTGGTCGACCGGATCAAGGACATGATCCTGGTGTCGGGCTTCAACGTCTATCCGAGCGAGATCGAGGACGTCGTGGCCGCCCACCCGATGGTCGAGGAGGTCGCCGCGATCGGCGTGCCGGACGCCGTCCAGGGCGAGCGGGTCAAGATCATCGTCGTGCCGCGCTCCGACGCCCTGACGCAGGAGGCCCTGATCGCCCACTGCCGGGAGCACCTGACCGGCTACAAGGTCCCCCGGCTGGTCGAGTTCCGCAGCGAGCCCCTGCCCAAATCGGCGGTCGGCAAGGTGCTGCGGCGCGAGCTACGCGGCTGAGGCGGCCCGCCGCCGGGTGATCCACAGTCCGAACAGCGCCGCCACCGGGAACATCAGCACCCCGTAGACCGCGGCCGGCAGCGACATGTCCGGCCGCCCCAGCACCGCCTGGGCGACGACGATGGCGAGGGTGGCGTTGTGAATGCCGACCTCGAAGGCGCTGGCGACGGCCTGCGGCTGTTCGATCCGCAGCAGGCGGGGCACGACGTAGCCGACCGCCAGGCTGAGACCGCAGAAGGCGACCGAGATCCCGCCCAGCAGGGCGAAGTTGGACGCCAGCAGGTCGAAGCTGCTCACCGACGCCCCGGCGATCACCAGGACCAGGATCGCCACCGAGGCGATCCGCACGGGCTTGTCCATGGCCTTGGCGAAGGCCGGCTTCAGCGCCCGCACGGTCATGCCCAGCGCCACCGGCGCCAGGACGATCAGGAAGACCTCCAGCGTCTTCTTGAACTGCAGGCCGACGGACAGGTCGCCGGGCTGGAAGAAGGCGATGGCCAGGTTGGTGATGACCGGCAGGGTCACCACGGCGATGACGGAGTTGATCGCCGTGAGCGAGATGTTCAGCGCCACGTCGCCCCGGAACAGGTGGCTGTAGAGGTTCGCCGTCGTTCCGCCGGGCGAGGCCGCCAGCAGCATCATCCCCACCGCCAGGATCGGCGGCAGGCGGAACAGCAGCACCAGGGCGAAGCAGAGCGCAGGCAGCAGCAGCAGCTGGCAGGCGAGGGCGACGCCGGCCGCCTTGGGCTGTCTGGCGACGCGGGCGAAGTCGGCGGGCGTGAGGTCCAGCCCCAGGCCGAACATGATCACCCCGAGGGCCAGGGGCAGTGCGACGGCGGCGAATTCCATTCAGGGATCCCTCAGACGGTGGCGGCCATGGCCCGGCCCGCGGCCCGACCGGAGAAGATGCAGCCCCCCAGGAAGGAGCCCTCCAGAGCGTTGTAGCCATGCAGGCCGCCGCCGCCAAAGCCGGCCGCTTCGCCGGCGGCGTAGAGGCCTTCGAAGACGGCACCGTCCGGGCGCAGGACCCGGCTGTCGAGATCGGTTTGCAGGCCGCCCAGGCTCTTGCGCGTCAGGACATGCAGCTTGACCCCGATCAACGGGCCCGCAGCCGGATCGAGGATGCGGTGCGGCTTGGCGACCCGCGCCAGACGATCGCCGGGATAGCGGCGCGCGTTGTGGATGCCCTGGATCTGGACGTCCTTGGCGTAGGGGTTGGCCATCTGGGCGTCGCGGGCCTCGATCTGGCGGCGCACCAGGTCGGGGTCCAGCAGCGACGTCGGCGTCAGCGCATTCATTCGCGCGACCAGGGTCTCGAGATCGTCCGCGACCACGAAGTCGGCGCCCCGGGTCTTGAAGGCCTCGACCTCGGGCGACGCGCCCTTGCCGAGGCGTGTCTTCAGCACGCGCAGCCAGCTGCCCGAGGTGATGTCGCCGTTCTGTTCGGAGCCCGAGAGGGCGAACTCCTTCTCGATGATCTTCTGGGTGAGGATGAACCAGGAATGGTCGTGCCCGGTCAGGTCGGGCGTGGTGCGCAGATGGCGCAGCGTCGAGACGGTGTCGTAGCCGGGCAGGGCGGGGAAGGGCAGGCGCCGTCCCAGCGCATCCAGCCAGATCGACGACGGCCCGGGCAGGATCCGGATGGCGTGCCGGGGCCAGACCGGGTTCCAGTTCCGGACGCCCTCGACGTAGTGCCACATGCGGTCCCGGTTCACGAGGCGGGCGCCGGCCTGTTCGGCGATATCGAGCAGCCGCCCGTCGACATAGGCCGGCACGCCGGTGAGCATCTCGCGCGGCGGGGACCCGAGCCGGTCGGGCCAGAAGCGTCGCACCTGATCATGGTCTCCGCCGATGCCGCCCGTGGCGATCAGCACGACAGGCGCGCGCAGGGCGAAGGCCTCGACCTCTGTCCGGTTTGACGGCGCGCCCCGCGGCGCATCGTCCGGCTCAAGCCGCGCGCCCGAGACCCCGGTGACGCGTCCCGCCTCCACGATCAGCGCATCGACGCGGCAGCGATGGTGGAAGGTCAGAAGGCCGCGCTTCGCCGCCTTGAGCGCGCGCCGGGCGAAGGGTTCGGACACGCCGGTGCCGGTGCCCCAGGCCACGTGGAACCGCGGGACGGAATTGCCGTGACCGTCCGCCCGGCCGTCGCCCCGCTCGGCCCAGCCGACCATGGGGGTTAGCCGGATGCCATGGCGGCGCAGCCAGTCGCGCTTTTCGCCCGCCGCGAACTCGACATAGGCGCGGCCCCAGCGCGCGGCCCATTCGTCTTCGGCGAGAGGGCCGTCCAGCCGGTCCCATTGGGCGCTGCCCCGCCAGTCCGACCAGGCCAGGTCTACGCTGTCGCGGACGCCCAGCCGCCGCTGCTCGGGACTGTCGACCAGGAACAGACCGCCGAAGGACCAGTAGGCCTGACCGCCCAGGTTGGCGGGGTTCTCCTGATCCACCACGGCCACGCGGCGGCCCGCCTGGACCAGTTCGTTGGCCGCGACCAGGCCGGCCAGGCCCGCGCCCACGATGATGGCGTCATAGTTCATCCGATCCTCCCCCGTCGGTAGACCATCGCCAAGATTTACATTGATGTAAATAGTATGTGGGAAGTTGCCGTAAGGTCAACGCACATCGCTGTCAGTAGGTATTGACATATGAGTTAGTAGTGCGAAGTTGCAGGCAACCGCTGATGGTCCCGTCCCATCACGCGGAAAAGACCAGACGGGAGGAAACGTACATTAGCGCGCTGTTGGGGAATGGCGCGTTTCGGGAGGGACACCATGGCTTCATCGGCCTGTATTCGCGCGCGTCTGGCTATCACCGCCTCGGCTACCGCCTTGTTCATGGCGGCGGGGCCGGCCCTGGCCCAGACCGCCGAACCGCAAGCCGATCCGGGAGCCGCCACCCTCGATGAGATCATCGTCACGGCCCAGAAGCGCGAGCAGGCGATCCAGGACGTGCCGATCGCGGTGTCGGCCTTTTCGGCCGAGGTTCTGGACGATCTGCGGATTGAAGGGGGTTCGGAACTGCTGCGCGCCGTCCCGAACGTCAGCTTCTCCAAGAACAACTTCAGCATGTACAATTTCTCGATCCGGGGGATCGGGACCAAGGCCATTTCGGCCGCTTCCGACCCGGCCGTGGCGGTCAGCTTCAACAACAGCCCCCTGATCCGGAACCGCCTGTTCGAGCAGGAATACCTGGACGTCAGCCGGGTCGAGGTGCTGCGCGGACCGCAAGGCACGCTGTATGGACGAAACGCCACGGCCGGCGTGGTCAACATGATCCCCAACCTGCCGGGGCCGAATTTCGACGCCATGGCCCGGTTCGAGTTGGGCAACTACGTCTCGACCCGCGGCCAGGCGATGATCAACATCCCGGTGACGGACACCTTCTGGATCCGCGCCGCCGGGTCGTTCACCGAACGCGACGGCTTCGACCACAACACCTTCCTGGACACGGACGTGAACGGCCGCAGTCTGTGGGCGACCCGGGTGTCCGCGGCGTGGGAGCCCAACGAACGCTTCAACGCCAACCTGATCTGGGAGCATTTCGAGGAGGACGACAACCGGTCGCGCACGGGCAAGCAGCTGTGTACGCGCGACCCGGGCCCGACCCAGGTCGGGGCGCAGTCGGTCACCAACGTTTCCCTTCGGGGACGGATGAGCCAGGGCTGCCAGGCGGGCTCCCTGTATGACGACGCCGCCTATGGCGTGCCGAACGGGGCCGGTCTGGCGCAGATGTTCCTGGCCAGCGCCTTCGGCGTCTCGAGCGGCTTCACGACCCCGGTGGCCGCCACGCGCAGGTCCTTCACCTTCGTCAATGCGAACCAGGACCCCTACGAGGGGCTTTCGCAGAGCCGGAACCTGAGGGAGATCTCGACGTCCTACGATCCGGTGTTCCGCGCCGAGAACGACGTGTTCCAGCTGAACATGGAGTTCAACCCGACCGACACGATCCAGATCGTGTCCCAGACCGCCTACACCAAGGACAATTACTACTCATCGCAGGACTACAATCGGTACGTCACGAATCCGATCTTCAATGACAGCTCGATGATCTACAATCGTCAGGGCGTCCTGATCCCGAACCCGGCGACGCCGGGCGGCATCTACACCGATCCGCAGCTCGGCCCGTCGAACCGGATGCTGTCGGTGGATCTCAGCCGGTCCGAGAACAACCAGTTCTATCAGGAGCTCCGGCTGCAGACGAATTTCGACTCGGGCGTCAACTTCAATATCGGCGCGAACTACCTGAAGTTCGAGACGAAGGACGACTACTTCGTCTTCAACAACCTGTTCAGCTTCCTGGCCGAGTATTTCTACAACGGCGCGCTGTCCAACCGCATTCCGGTCACCTGCGACGACAGCGTCACCAACTTTGAATGCATCTATGTGGATCCCAATCCCCTCGGGAACATAAACGGCGAGGGTCACAACTATTTCCGCAGCAAGAACGAGGTCGAGACCGAGTCCTGGGCGATCTTCGGCGAGTCCTACATCGATCTGAGGGACGATCTGAAGCTGACGCTGGGCCTGCGCTACACCAGCGACACGAAGACGACGACGCCCTATCCGAGCCAGCTTCTGCTGGGGACCTGGACCCAGCTGGGCTTCGGTCCGTCATCAGGCGGCACGGTGCGGCGCGGCTTCGTCGCCGGGGATCCGATCGAACAGAGCTGGGACGCGGTCACCGGACGGGTGGTCCTGGACTGGCACGTCAACGAAGACGTCATGGTCTACGGGTCCTACGCCCGCGGCTACAAGGGCGGCGGCACCAACCCGCCCCGCGCCGACATCAACCCGGCGGTGATCCAGTACCAGCCCCTGGCCGAGGTCTTCGATCCGGAATACGTCGACGCGCTCGAGATCGGCGTGAAGGGCGATTATTTCGACGGGCGGGTGCGGCTCAACGCGACCGCATTCTACTATAAATACAAAGACTACCAGGTCTCGCAGATCGTCGACCGGATCTCCCTGAACGAGAATTTCGACGCCACCTCCATGGGGCTGGAGCTCGAAGGCATCTTCCAGGTCACCGAGAATTTCCGCATCGACGGCAATCTCGGTTTCCTGAAGACCCGGGTCGGGGACGGGGAGCAGTCCATCGACGTGATGAACCGGACGCAGGGCAATGCGGACTGGACCCTGCTGCGGCCGTGGATCCAGGTGCCGTCGAACTGCGTGGCGCCGACACGGCACGTGGAAACCATCCTGAGGATGCAGCCCGATCCGAGCCAGGCGTGGAACGCCCTGGCCGCCCTGTGCGCGGGTTCGTCGCGGTTCGGCACCTTCACGCCGGCGATCCAGAGCAGCTTCCGCTTCTATGAGACCTACGGCTTCACCTACAATCCGCTGACGGACGCCCCGAACGGCGGGCGCGGCTTCTACGACGACCTGAGCGGCAATGAGCTGCCGAACGCGCCGCGCTGGACCGCCAACATCGGCGCCCAATACACCTGGTTCATGGGGGATTGGGAAACGACGCTGCGCGGCGACTACTACCGCCAGGCCGAGAGCTACTTCCGTGTCTACAACACCGAGTACGACCGGATCAAAGGCTGGGACAACCTGAACCTCTCGATCTCTGTCGAGAACGTCCAGAACTCTCTGGTCCTGAGCGCCTACGTCAAGAACGTGCTCGATAACGAGTCCATCGTGGATGCATTCACGAATAGTGATGACTCGATGCTGACGACGAACGTGTTCATCAACGACCCTCGCATCTTTGGATTCAACGTCACGAAAAGATTCTAGAACCCTGTTCAGAAATCGATGTCGCCTCGCAGGGTTTATTCTCTGCGAGGCGATGAATCGTGCAACGAATACTTTATAGCTAAGGTTGTAAAGATAGTTAAAATCCCGATTTCTGGTTGAATACTTTCATGGGTGTTGATAGCGTTCTGTATCCGCACTCAACGCGGAGACAAGGGAGGTTCTGATGATTATTCGTACCGCTTCAGCCGTTTCCTGTTTCGTGGCCGTCATGGCGGCCGCCTCGTTCGCTAACGCCCAGTCGTTCAGCCCCGCCGGCGCCTTCGAAATCGTGGACTCCGAGTTCATCGTCCAACAGACCCAGGAACTGACCTGCCATATCGATGGCTTCGCGGGTTCGGTGCCGAGCGGCGGCGCCAACGCGGTGATCGACGTCAGCCCGCCCAACACCCTGCTCGACGGCGACAGCCTGTGTGACAACGTCGGCCTGAACAACTCCAACTGGACGATCACCCCGACCGGCGGCACCAACGTCACCGTCACGGGCATCTCCGCCGTCTCGCTGCTGGGCACCTGCGCCGGCACCGTCACCGGCACCTATGTCGGCAACACCCTGACCATCCCCCGTCAGGGCATTGCGGGCACGGTCTTCGGCTTCCCGATGACCTGCTACATCGAGGGCTTCGCCACGACCGGAAACTCCGCGATCACGCTGTCGTAATCCGACAGTCCTATCGCTGATAGTTCGCCAGGCCTTCCACACGCGCCGCCTTGGGGTTGTGCGGGAGGTCTGGCGACGCTTTTTGGGATCATGTTGCGGCCTGGACGGTATTCCGGTCTTCTCGGAGGCGTTTCGCCCGGGACCGGCGGCGTCGTAGCCAAGGATGGATAGTATATGGCGCCCTGGCTTTCCGTCCTCCGCCCGCTCCATCATCGACGAATGCGCCCGCAGCCCGGCGCCGATCCGGCGCGACGCCGCTAGGCCGTCGGCATGGCCTTGCTGCCGCTGATCTGTGTTGTCTCCAGCGTGCTGGGCGCGCCCCAGGCCGCCGCGCCCCAATCCGCCGCACCGCCTTCCGGCGCGACCGCGCCTGACGTGCTTCCCCGAGCCCCCGTCAGCGAAGAGCCGCGGGCCGCCGTCCAGGATCCCGGCGTCGTCGACATCGAGGGCATGGTGGTCGTGGGCCCGCGCCGCGGCGCGGCGGCCCTGGCCCCCGAGATGGAGCTGGATGCGACCGAGATCGACAACCTGGGCGCCTACGACATCGGAGAGGCGCTGGGGCGGCTGAGCCAATCCCTGGGCTTCGACGAAACGCCGGCGATCATCGTCAACGGCCGCCGGGTCGTGAACGCGCGCGACTTCCTGCGCTTTCCCACCGACGCCCTGGTGCGGGTCGAGGTTCTGCCGCAGCAGGCCGCGTCGCTGTACGGGGAGGCGCCGACCCGCCGGGTTCTAAACATCGTCCTGCAACCGCGATTCACCAGCCGCGACGGCTTCGTCAGGGCCTCGGCGCCGACGCAGGGGGGGAACTCGTCCCTGGGCCTGGACGCCCGCCAGTCCGAGATCGTGGAAAGCGACACCCGCCAGTTCGGCGTCCAGCTGACCCGGGACACCTCGCTTCGCGCCGACGAGCGCCCGGACTATCTGCGCGACCATCCCGAAAGCGCCGGCGTCACCCTTCGGCCGGCGACGGACGCGGTCAACGCCAACTTCTCGATGACGAAGGCGTTCGGCGACTGGTCCAGTTCCCTCAGCGGGGACGCCCGGGCCCAGCGCGACCGCTTCACGTCCCGGGCCGGGACCGAGACCGTCGAGACCCGGCGAAGCGTCGACAGCCTGGGCCTGTCCGGCGGGGTGACCGGCGACGCCGCGGGATGGTCGGTTCAGGTCGGCCTGAGCGGGGCGATATCGGACGCCGAGCAGGAGGGGATCGCGAATTCCCGCTCGCGCAACCTGTCCATGGGCGCGGACGTGAAGGCCAACCGTCCCCTGATCGAGCTTCCGGCCGGCCCGGTCATCACCACCCTGGCGGCGCGATATGGCCGATCCCGCGTGACCCGCGACGCGGCCGACGCCCGCTCGACCCAGTCCCTGGATCTGAGGGGCAATCTGGCGATCCCCCTGTTCAAGGCCGCGTCGCCCGGGGAAGACGGCGGCCTGTCCCTGGGAGACCTGTCGCTGACGCTCGGGGTCACGGCGGACGGCTTCTACGACGACGCCGGAAGGGGCGATGGGGTGAACGTCGGCCTGGCCTGGGCGCCCGTCCGCAAGCTGAGGTTCAACGGCCTGTGGTCCCGGTCCACCGACAATCCCTCGTCGTCCCAGAGGTTCGACCCGGTCTATTTCGGCCCGCCCCGGGTGGTGTTCGACTTCCAGACCGGCGAGTCCGTGGAGGTGCTGCCGATCCTGGGCGGCAATCCCGATCTGCGGGGCCAGACGCTGGAGCGGTTCTCCCTGTCCGCGTCGGCGGGTCCCTTCACCTCATGGGGCGTGCGCGGCCGTGTCGGGTTCCAGCGGAACCGTTCGACCGACGGCATCGGACCGGTTCCCGATCTCACCCCGGCGGTGGAGGCGGCCTTCCCAGAGCTCTTCATACGGGAGCCGGGCGGTCGGCTGGTCAACATCGACCAGAGGCCGATCAACCTCGGCTCGACGCTGTCGGAAACCCTGACCTCGGGCCTGAACTTCAGCGTTCCCTTCGGAGGCGGGAGGCGGCGCTCGGGCGCGCCCTCACTGCAGTTCGGGATCAACCACACCTGGCAGCTGGCCAGCACCGCCATCCTGCATCCGGGCCTGCCGGAGCTGGACCGCCTGGCCGGCGACGGCGGCGGGGCGCCGCGGCAGCAGGTCAACCTGCAGGTCGACGGCCGTCGGGGGAACTGGGGCCTGAACGCGAGCGCGCGCTGGCAGAGCGCGTCACGCATCCGGCGCGACATCGGGGTGGATGGGCCGAACGATATCGAGCGGTCCGCCTTCGCGGCGATCGATCTCAAGATCAGCTATCTTCTGGAGCGCGCCGCCCCGGCCGCCCAGGACGGCGCCAGGCCGCGGCGGGACGGCGGCGTGCGCATCGAGCTGCAGATCGACAATCTGTTCGACGCTCGGCCCGAGGCCACGCGCGGCGATGGCCGACCGGTTCCGGGATACGGCCGCGACGATCAGGACCCGCTGGGGCGCATGGTCCGCCTCAGTCTAAGCCGGCGCTTCTGAGCCTCGCCGCCGACGGTTCCGGTCGGCCGGGCGCGCGCAGGGCCCGGGCGTAGGCCGAGGGGGTCGTGCCGGTCAGACGGCGAAACAGCCGGTACAGGTGCGACGGACTCAGCCCCACGGCCCGGGCCAGATCGCGCGAGGGCGGGGCGGCGCCCCTGATCTCGATCAGCCTGCAGGCGGCCTGGATCAGGTCCCGGTGGTGGTCGCCCAGCGAGGGGGCTTCGGGACGGCAGCGCAGACAGGGGCGGAAGCCGGTCGCGCGGGCCTCGTCGAGGGTGTCGTGCAGCCGGATGTTCTCGGGCCGCGCATGCCGGGCCGGACAGGTCGGGCGGCAATAGACGCCGGTGGTGACGACCGAATACCAGAACCGGCCCTCGGCGCGCGGGTCGCGCCGATAGAGTTGGTCAAGGCGGCTCCGGCGCGGCGCGTGCGCGCCGACGGTGTTTGAAGCGTGTTCCATGATGTGGGGGAGGATGGGCGCGCCAATCGGGGGCTATGCAGCGCGCCCATCCCTTCATTCAGAAGCGGCGAAGATCGCCGGTGGGGCCTTGGGGGGCTGGGGTGACCCGCGACCCGCCGGTTCTGAAGAAGTCTGTGATCCCACGGTCGGCGGTGACGAGCGCCGAGGCCGCGATGACGGTCTTGATCATGAAATACTCGCACTGAAGTCGCCGCCCTGTTCTAAGGACGCCGCGTCGCGCGGGACGCCTTACGGCGTCGGTCCGAATTTCTTCAGAAGGCGGCGTCGAAGGTCAGCCGGAGCGTCAGCGGCCGGACCGGGACGGCCTGCGGCTCGGACAGCTGGTAGGGCGAACCGATGCCGTAGCGGATGCCGGTGGTGTCGAAGGGGTTGGACAGGCGCAGGGTGACCGCCCGGCGTTCGTCGCCCAGCCGCGCCGTCAGCTCGGAGCGCAGGTAGCCGCCCTGGGGCACGTCCAGCATCGGGCCGACGCCGAGCCTCGAATGGCCGATGTAGCGGAAGTCCGCGCCCAGCCGCAGCGGCAGGGTCGCGATCCGCCCCGCCTCCCAGTCGACGCTCATCTGGGCGCCCACCGGGGCGACGTTGGGGATATCGGTCGTGCCGCCGCCGATGGTGCTGAAGCGGGTCCGGGTCAGGCTGCTTTCGTTGAGGAACACGCCGCCGGACACCTCGAAATTCGAGGCCGGTCGCCAGGCCGCCTTCAACGAGATGAAGTGGATCACCCCGTCGCCGACATTGTCGGTGACCAGATCGCCGCCCTCGGTGACGATATCGGCCTGCACGTCGCGCCAGTCCATCCAGCCCACGGACACCTCACCCGACAGGCCGTTCCAGTCGTCGCGGGTGCGCGCGCCCAGCTCCAGCAGGGTCACCCGGTCGCCCTGGTAGCGGGCGAAGGCCCCGCCGGCCTCGTTGACCCCGGCGGGGCGCACGGCCTGTTCGAACCGGCCGAAGACGGTGACGGCGGGCGACACGTCCCAGCGCGCCGACAGGCTGGGGGTCAGGCGGTAGGTGACGCCCCGGTGATCGCTTCCGACCCGCAGATTGACGACGACGTCGTGAATGTCGCTGTCGATGCGGACGGCGGACAGACGGGCGCCGAGGGCGACGCGCCAGTAGGGCGTGGGCGCGAGCGCCGCCTCGCCGAAGGCCGCGACCTCCGCGAAACTGCGCTTCAGGTCCGCGCCGCCGGCCTTGGCGTCGGTCGGCGACAGCGTGAGCCGCCGGCGCTCGACCAGGGTCTCGCCCAGGGCGACGGTGCCGCCGCCGGTCAGGGTCCAGCCGTCGCCGGACGTGATCTCGACCCGCGCCTCGGAAGCGAGGGCCGTGATGGTCTGGCGCCGGTCGACCGCGCTGGGGAAGGGATCGCCCGGTTGGCTGGCGTCGAACCGTTCGATCAATTCCTGCCGCGACACGCTGGTGGCCGAGGTCAGGGTGGCGCCGCCCAGCCGGCGGCGGGCGGTCAGTCCGGCGATGGCGATGGTGCTTTCGTACGGTTCGAGCACCCGGCTGGAGCGACTGAAGCTGTTGTCGTCGACGGCGACGATCTGGGCGTCGTCGGCCGAGACGCGCTGGGCCAGGCCGACCAGGTCGATGGTCCAGGTCTCGTCGGTCCAGCGCAGGGCGACGCGGCCGCCGATGGTGTCGACCCCGTCCATCTGGCGGCCCCGGCCGGGGTTGTCGAGGAAGCCGCCGTCGTGGCGGACGTAGGCGACCAGCCGCGCGGCGGTCTGATCGCCGAGGGTCTGGTTGACCACCAGCGACGCCTCGCCGCTGTTCGACCCGCCCGAGGTCGCGCCCACGCCGGTGGTGAGGCGGGCCGAGGTTTCGTACAGGGCCGGGGATTCAGGCTGGATGCGCAGCACGCCGCCGATGGAGCCGGCCCCGAAGCGGGTGCCCTGCGGGCCCTCGAACACCTCGATCCGGCGAACGTCGATCAGGGCCAGGTCGGGGTCGGGAGAGCCGTAGCTCAGCCGCAGGTCGCCCAGATACTGGCCGACCGTCGCCTGCAGCGGGCCGTTCATGGCCGAATCCGACAGACCCCGCACGAATAGCTTGTTGCGGCCGAGGCCCTGACGCGTGGAGTCCACCGTCGCGGACAGATCGGCCACGGCCTCGCTGGCGGCCGCGCCCGCGACCCGGTCCAGCGCACCCGGCGCCAGCAGGCTGCGTCCGGCGCCGTCGCGAAGCCCGACCGGCGGAACCGCGGTGACCACGACCTCGCTCAGCGTCGTCGGTCCGGGGGGCACGGGTTGGGGCGGGGGCGGGGAGGCGGGGCGCAGCGGCGCGCGTGGGGCGGTTTCGATCCGGTAGACGCCGTCGCCGATCCGTACGGCGCGGGCGCCCAGCGGACGCAGCAGGCGTTCAAGCGCCGCTTCCGTCGTCATCCGCCCGCGCAGCTCCGGCGTCCGCCGGGCGGACAGGTCCGCGGCGATGACCACGTCGATCCCGGCCTGGGAGGCCAGACGGTTGATGGCGGGGACAGCGGGGCCGGCCCGCACGTCGAACGTCTGTGGCGCGCCTGACTGAGCCGTCAGCAGCCCGACCGCCAGCCAAGCGGCGACCGTCACGGCGCCCGACGCGGCTCCAGCCGCCAGCCCTCGCCCGCCTCCGTGATGGTGACGCCGAGCAGCAGTTCCAGCCGCGACTTCTGGTCGGCGGTCGGGGCGGTGGTGGTCAGGCTGCCGCTGAAGCGGCGGTCGGCCAGCCCGGGGGCGACGGTGACCGGCCGGTTCAGGGCGCGGCCCAGGTCCTGGGCCACCACGGTCATGCGCTCGTCGTTCCACGACAGACGACCCTCACGCCAGCTGTCCACGTCTTCCGGAGCCACCGAGCCGCGCTCGAGGCCCCGAAGGCTGGAGACCACGCTGTCGCCGGGATTGAGGACCGTCCGGGCGGATCCGGCGTCGACCTGGACGCTGCCTTCGGACACCGAGACGCGCGCGCCGTCCTGCAGGCGGGTCACGTCGAAGACGGTGCCGAGGTCGGTCAGGGTCGTGTCGCCGACCGCGACGAGGAAGGGGCGGGCGTCGTCGTGCTCGACCTCGAACAGGGCGCGTCCGGCCTCCAGCGACACCTGGCGTGGCTTGCGGCGATCCAGCGTCAGCCGGGTCGCGCCGTCCAGCACGACCTGGGAGCCGTCGGCCAGGGTGACGGTGCGCTGCTCGCCGGGCGCGGTCTCGATCAGCCACGGCTGCGGGCGGGCGCTCCAGCCGATCCACGCCACGCCGAGGGCCAGCACGCCGACCGCCGCCGCGATCACGGCCCGGCGGGGCAAGACGAAGCCGCGGCCGGCCCGCATCGTCGGCAGGGTCCGCGCGGGAGCCGTCTTCAGCGCCTCGACCGCGTCGCCCTCGGCCTCGGCCAGCCGCCAATAGATTTCGGCGTGGCGCGCGTCGGCGGCCAGCCAGGCCTCCCAGGCGTCCCACTGATCGAAGTCGGGATCGTTGACCCGGACCAGCCAGTCCAGGGCGTCACGTTCGATAATTCTGGTCGTGGCGCTCATCCCCATGCCCCCGGGACGCCGCCGAAGCCGATTCGCCTCATGCCCCGTCCCCCTCAAGATCCAGAAGCGCTGCATAGACCTTGCGCAGATGCTTCTCGATGGTGCTCAGGCCCATGCCGAATTCCTCGGCCAGCCGGCGCTGGGTGACGCCGTCGATGCGGTGCCGGCGGAAGATGGCCGCGGCCGGATCGCCGACGGCGGCCAGGCGCGCCTCGACCGCCGCCAAGGCCTGGACCGCGATCAGGCGGCGTTCCGCGTCCGCTGGTTCGACGGCGTCCTCGGGCAGGTTGGCCGGGCTGGCCCAGGCCGCGTCCCGCGCCGCCGTCCGCCGCGCGCCGCGGCGCCGGTCCAGCACGGCGGTGTAGACCATGCGCAGCAGATAGGCCTGGGGGTTGGCGACCGGCCCGTCGGCGTTGCCGATCTTGAGCCAGACATCCTGGACCACGTCCTCGGCGTCGCCGCCCGCGCCCATGGCCGACGCCCGCCGGATCAGCGCCGGGCGCATCTCGATGAACACCGCTTCGAGGCCTGCGGCCGGGATATCGGGCGACGCGTTCATGCGCGCGGGCCATAGCCTTTCAATAGGGACGAAATCTAGACAAAACCGCCGTTGCGCCAGTCGAGCCTTTCCTCGCTTCCGCGAGCGCCTATTTCAAGACGGAAGCCGCGCCGCGAGGGCGCGCGAAGAAAGGACCGATCATGGGCAGCGAGACGACCGAGCGCGCCGTTCTGGCGGGAGGCTGCTTCTGGGGCATGCAGGATTTGCTGCGACGCTACAAGGGCGTGATTTCGACCCGCGTCGGCTACAGCGGCGGCGACGTGCCCAACGCCACCTACCGCAACCACGGAACCCACGCTGAAGCGATCGAGATCGTCTTCGACCCGAAGGAGATCAGCTATCGGCAGCTGCTGGAGTTCTTCTTCCAGATCCACGATCCCACGACGCTGAACCGGCAGGGCAACGACCGGGGCCTCAGCTACCGCTCGGCCATCTATTACGCCGACGAGGATCAGAAGCGCATCGCCGAGGAGACCATCGCCGATGTGGAGGCGTCCGGACAGTGGCCGGGCAAGGTGGTCACCGAGGTCGAGCCGGTCGGGCCCTTCTGGGAGGCCGAACCTGAACATCAGGACTATCTGGAGCGCTATCCGGAAGGCTACACCTGCCACTTCGTGCGCCCGGACTGGACGCTGAAGCCGGCGGCCTGAGGCGCGGTCGGCGGATGCGGTCCCGATGGGGCTGCGTCCGTCCGACCGACTTCTTCAGGGAACGCCTTCCATGACCGACACGCTCGACCTTTCGCACTGGATCAACGGCGAGCGGACGAGCGGCGATCGGCCCGCCGAGAGCATCAATCCGTCGGACACCCGCGAGGTCGTGGCCCGCACGCCCGACGGCTCGGCTTCGGACGTCGATGACGCGGTCGCGGCGGCCAAGGCGGCCTTCCCGAGCTGGGCGGACGCCTCGCCCGAGGTGCGCTCGGACATCCTGGACCGCGCCGGCAGCCTGTTGATGGAGCGCCGCGAAAGCGTCGGCCGACTGCTGTCGCGCGAGGAGGGCAAGACGCTGGCGGAAGGCGTCGGCGAAACCGCCCGCGCCGCCCGTATCCTGAAGTATTTCGCCGGCGAGGCCCTGCGCCTGCACGGCCAGAACCTGGCCTCGACCCGGCCGGGCGTGGAGATCCAGACCTATCGCCAGCCGGTCGGCGTCTACGGCCTGATCACGCCGTGGAACTTCCCCATCGCCATCCCCGCCTGGAAGGCCGCGCCCGCCCTGGCCTTCGGCAATACGGTGGTGCTGAAGCCCGCCGGTCCGACCCCGGCCACCGCCGAAGCGCTGGTCGCCATCCTGCACGAGGCGGGCCTGCCCAAGGGCGTCATGAACATGGTCATCGGCCGTGGCCGTGTGGGCCAGGCCATCGTGGATCACAAGGATGTCGTCGGGGTCTCCTTCACCGGCTCGCAGGGCGTCGGCGCGGGCGTGGCGGCGGGGACGGTCGCGCGCCAGGCCCGGGTGCAGCTGGAGATGGGCGGCAAGAACCCGCTGATCGTGCTGGACGACGCCGATCTGGAGCGGGCGGTGAACATCGCCCTGGACGGCTCCTTCTTCGCGACCGGCCAACGCTGCACCGCCTCCAGCCGTCTGATCGTGCAGGACGGAATTTACGACCGGTTCGTGGCCCTGCTGGCCGAGAAGGTCGCGGCGCTGCGCGTCGGCGACGCGCTGGACCCGAACACCCAGATGGGCCCGGCGGTCAGCGAGGCCCAGATGGAGACCGCCTACAGCTACGTCGAGGTCGCCCGCGGCGAGGGCGCCCGGATCGTCACCGGCGGCGACCGTCTGAAGCTGGACAAGCCGGGCTGGTACGTCCAGCCGACCCTGATCGCCGACACCCTGGCGGACATGCGGATCAATAATGAGGAGATCTTCGGACCCGTCGCCTCGACCATCCGCGTGAAGAGCTACGAAGAGGCGCTGGAGATCGCCAACGGGGTCGAGTCCGGCCTGTCGGCGGGCATCGTCACCAGCTCGCTGAAGCACGCGCGCGACTTCCAGCGTCGGGCGAAGGCGGGCATGACCATGGTCAACCTGCCGACGGCGGGGGTCGACTATCACGTGCCGTTCGGCGGGACGAAGTCGTCCAGCTACGGGGCGCGCGAGCAGGGCTTCGCGGCGGCGGAGTTCTTCACCCAGACCAAGACCAGCTACAGCGCGGGCTGACCGACGGACCGTCGGGGCTAGCCGAAGGCGGCGTCTCACGGTAGCGGTCCGCCGCTGTCGCAGAGCTGTCGCGCGGACAGGCTAGGCGGCGGCATCGCAGGAGACGCCCGAGTGAACCGAGTTCGAACCGCCCTCGCCGCCGTGAGCCTTCTGGCGCTGGGCGCCTGCAGCACCGTTCAGGGCTGGTGGCCGGCGGACGCCGCTGCGCCGTCGGAGCCCGCGACCGTCGCCGCGCCGGTCGCCGAATCGACCGCCCGGCCGACGCTGGTGGTGACCATCGTCATCGACCAGTTCAGCGCCAATCTGTTCAACCAGTATCGTGACGACTTCACCGGGGGCCTGGCCGTGCTGGCGCAGCAGGGCCGGGTCCACGCCAACGGCTTCCAGCAACACGGCCTGACCGAGACCTGCCCCGGCCACTCGACCGTGCTGACGGGCATGAACCCGGCCCGCACGGGCATTCCGGCCAACGACTGGGTCGATCCGGCCACGGGGAAAGAGGTCTACTGCCTGGCCGCGCCGGCCAACCATCTGGCCCATGGCGACGACACCAGCGACAACGGTCCGGTCGGCCCCGGACAGCTGGAGGTCACGACCCTGGCCGACTGGCTGAAGACGGCCAGCCCGCAGAGCCGCGTCTATGCGGTGTCGGGCAAGGATCGCGGCGCCATCAACCTGAATGGCCACCTCGGCGACGGGGCCTTCTGGTACACCGACGGCTTCGGCTTCACGACCTATGTCAAGCCGGGCCAGACGCCCACGGCGCGGCTGGCGCCCGTGGCGGCGCTGAACGCCCGCATCGCCGAGCGGCTGCGCATCACGCCCGCCGCCTGGACCTACACCCACGACGTCTGCCGCCGCCTGACCGGCGACTGGCGGATCAACGGCCGGACCTTCCATTCCGACCTGCCGCCCCAGAATTTCGCGCTCGACACCTCGCCCATGCTCGACGAGCTGACGCTGGAGGCCGCGACCGAACTGCTGGAGACGAAGCAGCTGGGCCGCCGCGGCGTGGTCGACATGCTGGGCGTCAGCCTGTCGGGGACCGACCGCATCGGCCACAGCTTCGGCACCCAGGGACCGGAGATGTGCGAGCAGATGTACCGCCTCGACGCGGCGCTGGGCCGTTTCCTGCAGCGCCTGCCGCAGGGCAGCATCGTCGTCCTGACCGCGGACCACGGCGGCTCGGACTTCGTCGAGCGGCTGGCCGTGCGCGGCTATCCGCACGCCCATCGCGCCGATCCGCAGCGGCTGGCGAACATCAACGGCGCGCTGAAGGCCCGCTTCGGCCTGGACTACGACCCCCTGTCCTCGGGCGGCAGCGGGCTGATGGTCGGCGACAAGGATCACAAGGGCCTGCCGGAGCCGCTGCGCACTCGCATCATCGAGGCGGCCCTGCCGCTGCTGCGCGCCAATGCGGACGTGGCCTTCGCCGAGAGCCGCGACGTGCTGCTGGCCGAGCCCCTTCCGCCGGCGACCCTGACGCCGGACCTGATGACCGTGCGCCAGCGGATGCGGCTGTCGACCGTGGCCGAGCGCTCGCCGGACCTGATCATCGCCCTGGCCGAGAACGTGGTCTCGGGCGGCCGGGTCGGCGGCACCATCGCCAACCACGGCACGCCCTGGGACTATGACCGCCGCGTGCCGATCATCTTCTGGTGGCCGGGCGCGCAGGGGCAGGAGCGCTTCCTGCCCATCCGCACCATCGACATCGCCCCGACCCTGGCGCCGATCATCGGGGTGCAGACCCCGGCCGGCCTGGACGGCCGCTGCATCGATCTGCAAGCGCCCGGCGGCGCGACCTGTCCGCTCGGATAGAGCTCAGGTTCCCATGGCCGCCAGCGCCGCCATCAGCTGCGCGACGGAGGAGATCAAGCCCAGCACCGCGACCAGATCTGTCAGGTCCGCCAAGGCCGTCTGCAGTTTCGTGTTCGCGTCTTTCAGCGCCTTGAGCGTGTTCTTGACGAAGCCGTCGCCCTGGTCGAAGGCCTTGCTCAGGGCGAGATAATAGGCGTCGCGCGCGCCGTCCCGGTCGTCGAGCAATCGCATCCGCGCCTCGGCCGTCGGGGCCATCATGCTGAGATCGTCGAACCGCGCCCGGATGATGAACCAGGCGGATTCGATCTCCTTGAACTCCGGCGTGGCGCTTCTCATTCCTCTGCCTCCTCAGGTCCCAGAAGGGTGGCGATGGCCGTCAGTCTGTCGATCAGGGCGTCCATGTGGGCGATGGACATGCCGTCGCCCTTCTCGAACCGGTCGTGAAGGCCGATGAGGGCGTCCACCACGTCGATCTGGCTCTGATAGTCGCTCGCCGCGGCGTCGATCCGCTGGAGCTTCTCGGTGTCCAGGTAGGTCTGGATGGTCCGGCAGGTCCCCTCATCCGCGGCGTTGAACCGAAGATCGGGCGAGGCGGGCAGCACTGTCAGTTCGCCCGCCAGCCCGAGGTTGGCGACCAGGGTGTTGGCGTCGAGATAGCCGCGCCGCCACAGAGCCACCGTCAGGTCGTAGCGCTGTCCGACCTGATTGCTCATGACCGAGACCGTCGGGACCGCGCCGACGGCCAGGGCCTCGCGGTATCCCTTCAGCGCCGCGCTGATGTCCCGCGACGAGCTCAGCAGGCGCTCCGCCTGGTGGTCGCTGGCCCAGGCGCCGGCCAAGCCGCTGGCGATCGCGCCCGCGCCCTTGGAGATCGGTTGCAGGTTCCATTGCGCCCGCAAGGTGTTGGCGGCGCTTACCACGCCATCGACGCCGGCCTGGACCTGGCCGTAGGCGTCGTAGTCCGCCAGGCTGTTCCAGCTGGCGTAGGTCTGGACCAGCGACCTGGCCAGGTTTGTCCTCGCCCTGAGCGAGGCCGCGACGCGATCGACAGCGGGATCCGGGCTGGAGACGGGGACGGCGGTGATCACCGGCGGGCCCGGCGGAATGTAGCAGGGCGGCGTCTGGCCGGGTGCGAGCCGTACGAACGGCGTCTGGGTCTGCAGGGCCCGAAGGAAGCGATCCTGTCGCAGGGATTCCTGGAACCCGCTTTCGACGCTGGTGGCTGAGGTCAGCAGGCCGGCGCTGGCCTCCACGCCCGCGACGCCCAGCTTCTGCGCCGCCGCGATCTTGGGTGAGACGCAGCCGCTGACGGCCAACGCACCGATGGACAAGCCGACGATCAGGACCCTGGTTTTCATGAACGCCTCCCGTGCAGATAACATTGATATCCATTTTTGGTTGAAATCAAGCCCCGAGATTCACTCATAACTTCGTGTTTCGGGAACCGGAGCGGCCTTACCCGCTCCGCGTTTCATAGGCACAAGAGGCGCTCGATCCTCTCACAGGCCGGAACCACACGATGAACAGAGCCCGGCGCGCGCGCATTGTCGCCACCCTTGGACCGGCCAGCCGGGCGCCAGGTACGGTGAAGGCCCTCGCCCAGGCGGGGGTGGACGTGTTCCGCCTCAACTTCAGCCACGGCTCGCACGAGGACCACGCCGCCGCCCTGAAGGCCGTGCGCGGCGCCGAACTGGCGCTGAAGCGTCCGCTGGGCGTGCTGGCCGACCTGCAGGGGCCCAAGCTGCGCCTGGGCCGCTTCGCCGAGGTCGAGATCGACGTGAAGCCGGGCCACAAGATGCGCTTCGACCTGGACCCGACGCCCGGCGACGAGACGCGGGTTCAGATGCCCCACCCCGAGATCTTCAAGGCGCTGCGCACCGGCATGCTGCTGCTGCTGGACGATGGGCGGGTGCGGCTGCGCGTCGGCGAGCGCCATGACACCTGGGCCGAGGTCACGGTCGAGAGCGGCTCCAAGCTGTCGGACCGCAAGGGCGTCGCGGTGCCCGAGGCGGTGATCCCGGTCTCGGCCCTGACCCCCAAGGACCGCGAGGACCTGGCCTTCGCCCTGCGCATCGGCGTGGACTGGGTCGCCCTCAGCTTCGTCCAGAAGGCCGAGGACATGGCCGAGCTGAAGCAACTGGTGAAGGGCCGGGCCGCCTGCCTGGCCAAGATCGAGAAGCCGCAGGCCCTGGCCCAGCTGGAGAGCATCCTGGACTACTGCGACGGCGTCATGGTCGCCCGCGGCGACCTGGGGGTCGAGCTGGAGCCGGAGGAGGTCCCGGTGGCCCAGAAGCAGATCATCCGCGCCGCCCGCCAGCGCGGCGTGCCGGTGATCGTGGCGACGCAGATGCTGGAATCGATGACCGCGTCGCCGGCGCCGACCCGCGCCGAGGCGTCCGATGTCGCCAACGCCGTCTATGAGGGCGCGGACGCGATGATGCTGTCGGCCGAGACCGCCTCGGGCCAGTATCCGCTGGAAGCCGTCGGCATCATGAGCCGTATCATCGAGCGGGTGGAGCAGGATCCCCTGTGGCCCAGCCTGATGGACGCCGAGCACGCGGGCATGGAGGAACACGACGTCGACGCCCTGGTCGCCGCCGCCCGCAAGGCCGCGGACTCGCAGGCGACGGCCTGTATCGTGGTCTTCACGACCCTGGGCGGGACCGCTCGACGCATGGCCCGCGAACGGCCGCTGCAGCCGATCCTGACCCTGACGCCCAATCCCGACACCGCGCGCCGGCTGGCGCTGGTCTGGGGGCTGGAGACCCGGCTGGGCAAGGAGCCGACCTCGCTGGAGGACGTCACCGAGGACGCGGTGAACAGCGCGATGACCTACGGCCTGGCTGAGCCCGGCCAGCGCATCCTGATCCTGGCGGGCACGCCCTTCGGCGCGCCGGGGGCTGCGAATCTGCTGCGTCTGGCGCATGCTCCGACCAAGAAGGGCGGCAAGGGCCGCGCCTGATCCCTCGCGAAGGGGGCGTCTTGATCAAATACATCGGCTCCAAGCGCGCCTTGCTGGGCCAGGTGACAGCGACGGTCGCGACCCTGCTGCCGCAGGGCGGGACGGTCTGCGACCTGTTTTCCGGCTCGGCCCGGGTGGGGCACGCGCTGAAGGGACAGGGCTTCCGGGTCTGGTCCAACGATCACAACGCCTACGCCCACACCCTGGCCACCGCCTATGTGCAGGCCGACCGCGAGTGCTGGCTGGAGCGGGCCGAGGCCGTGCTGGCCGAGCTGCGCACGGTCACGCCGGCGCGCGGCTGGTTCACCAAGGCCTTCTGCGAGGACGCCCGCTTCTTCCATCCCGACAACGGCGCGGTGGTGGACGCCATGCGCGACCGGATCACCGCCCTGGCGCTTGAGCCGGAGTTGGAGGCCATCGCCCTGGTCGCCCTGATGGAGGCGGCGGACCGGGTGGATTCCACGGCGGGCCTGCAGATGGCCTATATGAAGACCTGGGCCCCGCGGGCGTTGAAGCCGCTGGAACTGCGCATGCCCGACATCCTGCCCGGCGTGGCGGGCGGACCGTGCAAGGCGACCCACGCGGATGCGGTGGCGCTCGCACCGCAGATCGAGGCCGACCTCGTTTACCTGGATCCGCCCTACAACCAGCATTCCTATCTGGGGAACTATCACTGCTGGGAAAGTCTGGTGCTGTGGGACAAGCCCGAGACCTATGGCGTGGCCAACAAGCGGATCGACGTGAAGACCCGCAAGAGCGCCTTCAACAGCCGCCCCGGCATCGGCCCGGCGCTGGAGGCGGTGATCGGCGGGCTGAAGGCGCCGAACCTGGTCGTGTCCTTCAACGACGAGGGTTATCTGAGCCGCGAGCAGCTGGTGGCCATGCTGTCCACGCGCGGCGAGGTGCAGGTGATCGAGATCGCCCGGCCCCGCTACGTCGGCGCCCGCATCGGCATCCACAGCCCAAAGGGTGAGAAGGTCGGGACGGTCGGACGGTTGCGCAACGTCGAATACCTGTTCGTGGTCGGCGAGCGGCGGCTGGACCTCGCCGACGCCGCTTAAGGGAACGGTCGGAGTCCGGGGCCGTTGTGTCCGCCATGGAACCGTTGTCGATGACCCCCTCGCACCGGCTGCACGGCGCCCGCGCCTATGGCCAGGCCGCTGACGCCTTCGAGGCGGTGGCGTGGAAACCGCCCACCGCCGCCCGCTTCCGCACCGAGATCGCCAACGACGCGCCGGTCGTATCCGAGCCGACGGTCGGCGACATGGTTCGCGCCATCCCCGGCTGGGCCGTGATCGTCGGCGGCGGAGTCGTAGCCGCGCTGATGGGCGCCCTGCTGGGCGGGGCGCTGCAGATCTAGAGTTTAGCTTTCCAGCAGAGCCTTCACCGGACCCCAGCTGCGCCGGTGTTCGGGGCAGGGGCCGTGCGTCTGCAGCGCTTCAGAGTGGATCGGCGCGTTGTAGCCCTTGTGCCGTGCGAACCCGTAGGCGGGATAGAGCGTATCAAGCTCGATCATCACCCGGTCCCGCGCCGTCTTGGCCAGGATCGACGCGGCCGCGATGGACAGGCTGAGGCCGTCGCCGCCAACGACGGTCTGGATCGGGCAGGGCAGCTTGAATCTGTAGTTGCCGTCGACCAGCGCCGCGACCGGGGGAATGGCCATGGCCTCGATGGCCCGGCACATGGCCAGGCCGGTGGCGCCGATGATGTTCAGTTCCTCGATCTCGCGCGCCGAGGCGAAGCCGACGCCCCAGGCCAGCGCTCGGGCCTTGATCTGGGGCTCCAGCGCCGCGCGGCGCTTTTCAGTCAGGACCTTGGAGTCGTCCATGCCTTCGGGGAGGTCGTCGGGGTTCAGGATCACCGCCGCCGCCGAGACGGGACCGGCCCAGGGTCCGCGCCCGGCCTCGTCCACGCCGCAAACCAGGCCGCCGCTGGATTGGGCCAGCAGGGTCTCGAGCGCGAGGGTCGGGAAGGTGCGGTCAGAACTCACGGGCGGGGCATCGCACGAACCTGGGCGTGACGGAAGCAGGTCGTCTGGTGATCGTTGACCATGCCTACGGCCTGCATGAAGGCATAGACGATCACCGGGCCGCAGAAGTTGAAGCCGCGCTTCTTCAGCGCCTTGGCCATGGCGACGGACGCTTCGGTCTGTGTCGGCGCGTCACGGAAATCGGCCCATTCGTTCTGGATCGGCGCCCCGCCGACGAAGGACCAGAGCCAGGCGGAGAAGTCTTCGCCATTGTCGCGCATCTCCAGCCAGATCTGCGCGCCGCGGATGGCGGCGTTGATCTTGGCGCGCGAGCGGATGATGCGGGCGTCGCCCAGCAGGCGCTGGATGTCGTCCTCGCCGTAGCGGGCGACGACCTCGGGATCGAAGCCGTGGAAGGCGTCGCGCAGGCCTTCGCGCTTCCTCAGGATGGTGATCCACGCCAGCCCGGCCTGGAAGCCGTCCAGCACCAGCTTCTCCCACAGAGCGCGGGCGTCGTACTCAGGCACGCCCCATTCCTCGTCATGATAGGCGATGTAGAGCGGGTCGGCGGTTCCGCACCAGCCGCAGCGGCCGTCGGCGTGTGAGTCGGTCATGGCGCGGAGGATGCCTCCGACGCCGCGTCAGTGAAAGGCGGAGGCCGTCAGGCCGCCTCGTCCTTGGCGGGCATGACCTCGCCGACGGTCATGCGGCTGCGGTCGTGGATCAGCTGGATGTCGCGGGGGCGCACGATCTCGTTGCAGTGGCCGCAGGCGATCCGGGGCGACAGGTCGTGGCCGCATTCCTTGTGGACCATGGTCAGGCCGGCGTTCTCCTCGCCGTAGACATGCTTGGCGCCCCAGGCGTGCAGGGTGACCAGCACGCCGTACAGGTCCTTGCCCTTGGCGGTCAGGACGTACTCGTTGCGCGGCGGGCGTTCGGAATAGAGGCGGGGCTCCAGCACGCCGTGCTGCACCAGGGTCTTGAGGCGGGCGGCCAGCACGTTGCGGGCGACGCCGAGACGCTCCTGCCACTGTTCGAAGCGGCTGACGCCGTTGAAGGCGTCGCGGATGACCAGCATCGTCCACGGGTCGCCGATCACCTCGAGGGTGGCGGCGACGGTGCAGCTCTGGCGAGAGTAGTCGGCTGTGCGTCCCATGACGCAAAGGTGACGCCGCGTCAGCCGATTTGCAAGAGGGTTGCCAATCTGAACCCACTAGGTCAGTCTTGTTTGGCTACGGACACGTTCCGGCGCATGCCCGACGTATCCTTATCCCTCGACTTCCGGGCGGAAGATTCCAGTCTTCCGCCCGCTCTTTCCTGCCGATAGACCGATCGCATGACGCACCAGACCCTCGACGAAGCCCTGACCCTGACCGAGGACGGACAGGGCGGCCTGATCGCGCCGATGACCGGCTCATTCTCCAATGCGCCGACGGCGTGGCCGGCCGAGAAGGGCTCGCCCTTCGGCGGGCTGATGGCGGCGCTGGCGGCCAAGGCGGCGCGCGAGACGCTGGGGATCACGGCGCCGCTGCGCACCGTGGCGACCCAGTTCCTGATCGGGGCCAGGTTCGAGCCGCTGACCATCACCAGCGAGCTGCTGCGCGGCGGCCGCTCGGCGGCCTACGCTTCGGTGCGGGCGGGGCAGGGCGACCGGCTGGCGATGAGCGGCCTGATCACCTTCGGCCAGCCCGGCGACGGGCCGGAGCTGCGCGCCGCCTCTATCACCCCGCCGCCGCTGCTGGAGCAGCCGCTGACGCCGATGGACCCGCAGTTCGGACCGCACTTCATTCGCCATGTGGAGCACCGTTTCGTCGGCGGCATCCAGCTGTTCGGCAAGAACGAGACCGACCGGATGGGGGTGTGGATGCGCACCGTCGACGGCAAGCCGCTGGACGAGGCGCGTCTGGCCTTCCTGCTGGACGCCACCTTCCCGGTCTACTGGACCATGCTGCCGCCGCCGCCCGCGGTCTCGGCCACGGCGGACCTGCGCTACGACTTCTTCGGCCCGGTGCCGGAGGACGCCGCGCCGGACGGCTGGACCTATTTCGAGTTCGTCTCGCGCGACAGCCACGGCGGCTGGACGGTCGAGGACGCGACGGCCTGGGCCCAGGACGGGCGGCCGCTGGCGGTCGGGCGTCAGCTTCGCAAGGTGCTGGCCTCGCGGGCGCCGAGAGCCTGAACGACGAAAGCCGGCCGCGCTTGCGCACGACCGGCCTCCGTCATCCCTTCACGCACACCACTTGCCGCAGGGTGTGCACGACCTCAATCAGCTCGGACTGGGCCGCGATCACGGCGTCGATGTCCTTGTAGGCCATCGGCGTTTCGTCGATCACGTCCGCGTCCTTGCGGCACTCGACGCCCTGGGTGGCGCGGACGTGGTCCTCCACCGTGAAGCGGCGCTTGGCCTCGGTCCGGCTCATGGCCCGACCGGCGCCGTGCGAGCAGGTGCAGAAGCTTTCCGCATTGCCCTTGCCGCGCACGATGAAGGACTTGGCCCCCATCGAGCCGGGGATGATGCCCAGTTCGTCCAGCTTGGCCGACACCGCGCCCTTGCGGGTCAGGAACACGTCCTTGCCGAAGTGGCGCTCCTTCGAGACGTAGTTGTGGTGGCAGTTCACCGCTTCCTGCGTCGTCTCCAGATCCGGCCAGAACGCGCGCAGCACGTTCAGGACGCTGTCCATCATCACCTCGCGGTTGGCGCGGGCGTACTTCTGCGCCCACGACACCGCCCGGACGTAGTCGATGAAGCCCTCCGACCCTTCCGGGAAGTAGGCCAGGTCCTGATCCGGAAGGTTCAGGAACCAGCGACGCGCTTCATGCTTGGCCCGCTCGATGAAGTAGGTCCCGAAGCGGTTGCCCACCCCGCGCGAGCCGGAGTGCAGCATCACCCACACGTCGCCCGCCTCGTCGAGGCAGAGCTCGATGAAGTGGTTGCCCGTGCCCAGCGTGCCCAGGTGGCCGAAGCCCCGGTGGTGCGCCGCCTTGGGGTGCTTCTCCACCACGGCGTCGTAGCCGGCCTTGAGGTCGGTCCAGCGGGTGACGGCCGAGGCCGGGGGCTCGTCGGCCCAGGCGCCCTTGTCGTTGCGCCCGCCGTTGTCGGTGCGGCCGTGCGGAACGGCCGCCTCGATGGCGGAGCGGATGCCCGACAGATCGTCCGGCAGGTGCTCGGCGCGGATCGAGGTCCGCACCGCCATCATGCCGCAGCCGATGTCCACGCCCACGGCGGCCGGGATGATGGCCCCCACGGTCGGGATCACCGACCCCACGGTCGCCCCCATGCCCCAGTGCACGTCGGGCATGACCGCGACGTGTTTGTGGATGAACGGCAGCGACGCCACGTTCTTCAGCTGCTTGAGCGCGGCGTCCTCGATCGGCACGCCGCGGGTCCACGCCTTGATGGGCGCGCCCGGGCTGTCGATCACGTCATAGTCGCGCATGGGTCTCTCCTTTCCTTGTTGTCCTTCCGGACCGGCGGGAGAGCTCTTGCGGATACAAGAAACCCCTCCGGCCGGTTGGCGGGAGGGGTTGCTTGAAAACCGAAGCCGATCTGGCCCTGTCGTTCTCCTAGACACCCTCCGCGCACACGCCCTTGCCCTCGACCGGATTCCGGTCGAGCTGCATGGGCAGCTGCGAGGTGGCGTAACAGGCGAACATGGGTCGTCTCGTTTTCGGGAGGGCGCTGATATCCGAAGCTTCGCCGGAAGGCCAGCCCGAAAAACTCAGTGCGGCAGGCCGCGCAGCTGGATCAGAGGGATGACGATGTCCTCCTCGTCCTCCAGATGGCGCAGCAGGGATGGGGCGATCGTGTCGATGGCGTCGCCCAGCCGCGCGGCCCGGTCGGCGGCGTCGGCGGCGTTGGACGAGACCGCCTGATGGAAGGCGAGGCCCGACTGGAACAGGGTTTCGAGCTGGTCGTGGATGACGTCGTGATCGCGGTCCAGCAGGTCGATGCCGTGGCCGATCTTCGGCTCGATCTCGCGCATCATCGGGAAATACTGGCCGCTTTCGATCCGGTGGTGGCCGTCCAGGTGCTGCAGGAAGGATTGCAGCGCCGGGATCAACTGACGGTGCAGCACGCGAATGTCGCCGCCCGCCCGCCACTGGCTGACCAGCCCGTCCATATGACCCTGATGGCCCCGGAAGGAGCCGTGCATCTGCAGCCAGAAGGCGGCGGTCTGGTCGAGGCCCGGTTCGGCCCAGCGGTCGCGGGGGTATTCCTCTCGCAGGTACAGCATCTCCACCGGCAGGCCGTGGCGGCGGGCCAGGGCGAGGGCGTCGTCCGAAGGGTCAGACAACGGCGGCGGTCGTCTTGATGAAGCCGCCGCCCAGCAGCCGGTCGGGATCGGCCGGATCGTACAGGGCGCAGGCCTGGCCGGGGGCGACGCCTTCCTCGCCCGCGGCGAACACCAGCGAGACGACGCCGTCGACCAGCGCCAGGCGGGCAGGCGAGGGCGGGCGGGTCGAGCGGACGCGGGCCAGCACCGGCGCGCCGGCCTCGGCCGCCGCCTCGATGGAGGCCTCGTCGCCCAGCCAGTTGGTCTCGTCCAGCGTCAGGGAGGCGGTCAGCAGGGCCTCGCGCGGGCCGACGATGACGTGGCGCTTGGCCGGATCCAGCTTGGTCACGAACAGGGGCTCGCCCACGGCGACGTTCAGGCCGCGGCGTTGACCGATGGTGTAGTCGGTGATGCCCGAGTGGTTCCCCAGCACGCGGCCGTCCATGTGCACGATCTCGCCGGCCTCGCGGCCCTGCGGGCGCAGCTTGTCGATCAGGGTGCGGTAGTCGCCGTTGGGGACGAAGCAGATGTCCTGGCTGTCCGGCTTGGCGGCGATGCGCAGGCCCAGCTCCAGGGCGACGCCCCGGACCTGCGGCTTCTCCAGATCGGCCAGCGGGAAGCGCAGGAAGTCCAGCTGCTGCGCCGTGGTGGCGAACAGGAAGTAGGACTGGTCGCGCGAGTGGTCGATGGCCTTGCGCATCTGCGCCCGGCCGTCGGCGCCGACGGCGCGGCGGACATAGTGGCCGGTGGCCATGGCCTCGGCGCCCAGGTCGCGGGCGACGTCCAGCAGATCGCGGAACTTGACCGTCTGATTGCAGCGGATGCAGGGCACCGGCGTCTGGCCGGCCAGATAGCTGTCGGCGAACTGGTCGATGACCGCGTCCCGGAACCGGCTTTCGTAGTCCAGGACATAATGGGGAATGCCCAGGGTCTCGGCCGCCAGCCGGGCGTCGTGGATGTCCTGACCGGCGCAGCAGGCGCCCTTCTTCTTCAGGGCCGCGCCGTGGTCGTAGAGCTGCAGCGTCACGCCGACGACGTCATAGCCCGCCTTGTGCAGCAGGCCCGCGACGACGGTGGAATCCACGCCGCCAGACATGGCCGCCACCACGCGCGATCCGACCGGCAGGCCGACCGCCAGGCGCGCGCTCTCGATCGCCGCGTCCATGTCCTGCGGCGAGGCCATGGGGGCGATGTTCGGAACGGGGCAGATGTCCTCGGCGAAACTCATGGGCGCCAGATAGTACATGAGGGGTGCAATTTCGAGGCCGGGGCCTGAAACGACAACGACCGCCCCGTTTCCGGGGCGGTCGCTGCAGGCGTTACGCGGGGAGACGTCTTATCCGCGATAGTGCTGGATGCGCGTGGTCCGCAGACCTTGCATGCCCCATTTGTCGATCGCCTTCTGCCAGGCGATGAACTCTTCCGCCGTGAGACGATAGCGGGCCAGCGCGTCCTCAAGGCTGATCAGACCCCCGCGTACGGCGGCGACGACCTCGGCCTTGCGACGGATCACCCAGCGATCCGTATTGGCCGGCGGCAGGTCACGCAGCGTAAGCGGCGTGCCGGTCGGTCCGACCACGTATTGTTCGCCTCGATTATTAAGGCGTCGCTCTTGCAACATGGGCTTATGCCTCATTCACCACCACCATTGAGCGTGCAAGGTAGCGCGCGGCCGCTAAGGGCCGTTTAAGCGTCGTGGTGAAGGAAAGGATAAAATCCCTTCCGCCCACCCCCCCAATATTCAACGAAGTCTTCATTGAGACTAACCGTCAGTTACCTGCGTATCAGCGTTTGATGTTGATCAACTCGGCGAGCATCTCATCCGCGGTCGTGATGATCTTGGATGAGGCGGAGTAGGCGCGCTGGGTGGTGATCAGGCCGGTGAATTCGGCCGACAGATCGACGGTCGAGGATTCCAGCTGCTGGGACGCCAGGGTGCCCGCGCCGCCCGTGCCCGCGGCCTTCAGGTTGAAGGTGCCGGACTCCAGGCTGACGGAGTAGGCGTTGCCGCTGACTTCCTTCAGGCTGTCGGGGCTCGGGAAGGTGGCGACAGCGACCTGGGCGATCCGGCGCATGACGCCGTTGTCGAAGATGGCGGTGACGAAGCCGCCTTCATCGATGGTGATCTCGCTCAGATTGCCGAAAGCCGTGCCGTTGGTGACGGTCGACTGCACCACCGAGGCGGTGTTCAGCTGGCTGAGGCCGCCGGCCGAGGTGTTCAGGTCCAGGGTCACCGTCTGGGCGGCGATGCCCAGGCCGTCGGCCCATTTGACCTTGCCGTTGTCCAGCGGGTCGTTCGGATCGATCGTGTTGTTCGGGTCCGATTCCAGGAAGCTGAGCGAGGCCTGGGTCGGGTCGTCGAACAGACCCTTGCCCGCCGGCCAGCCCTGCATCGTCTCGACGTCGAGGCGGCCCGAGGGGGTGAAGGCGATCAGGCCGGTCTTGATCTGACCGTTCGAGAAGGGGGCGCCGGTGACGACGTCGCCGGCCGGGACCGAGACGACTTCGGCGTACCACTGGTTCGGCTCGGCGCTCTTCAGGAAGCGGATTTCCAGATTGCGCTGGCCGCCCTTGGAGTCCGAAACCGGGATGTTCATCTTGAAGTCGGGCTTCACGCCGACGGGGTTGTCGTCGTCCGCGTTGTACATCGCCATCGAGTTGACGGACGGGTCGTACTTGGTCTTGGCGATGCCGTCGTTGGCCATGCCGATGTCGGCGAAGTTGATGGCGAAGGGCGTGCCGGCGACCGGAGGCGTGCCGCTGGTCGGGGTGATGGTCAGCGCCGTGGCGCTGGCGGTGGCCGAGCCGTTGGCGCCGGCCGTCGGCGTGAAGCCGGTCAGGACGCCCGCGGCGTTGTAGGTCGCCGTGCCGGTGATGTTGGTGATGCCGGTCTTGATGGTCACGTCATAGGTGCCGGCGCCGGTCCGCTTGTAGGAGACCGACATGTTGTGGCCGACCGGCGGCACCGCGGCGTCCTGGACGTTGGGGTAGGCGTTGGCGCCGGCGGCCGACGACACGTCCTGGGTCGAACGCAGGTTGGCGTTGATCTGGACGCGGGTGGTCGGCTCGGCCGTGCCGCCGACCGAACCGATGTTGATCGAGCGCAGGCGCGACAGGTCCGAAGGATCGGTGGCGATCTCGCCGTTCGAGTCCACCGGCCAGCCTTGCAGGTACAGGCCGGCGCTGTTCTTCAGGTAGCCCATGTTGTCGACGCGGAAGGCGCCGGCGCGGGTGAACAGGCGGGTGTCGGTGGCGCCGACGCCCTCGGCCTGGGTGGTGGTGACGAAGAAGCCCTGGCCGTTGATGGACAGGTCGGTCGCCTCGGTCGTGCGTTGCAGCTGACCTTCCTGGCTGATGAACGAACGGGCGTTGGCCATCACGCCGCCGGCCGAATAGCTGCCGCCGGCGCGGGTCTGGCTGTTGACCAGGGTCTGGAACTCGGCGTTCGTCCGCTTGTAGCCGACGGTGTTGACGTTCGCGATGTTCTGGGAAATCGCGGCCAGGGCGGTGGAGTTGGCGGCGAGGCCGGACACGCCGGCCAGCATAGCGCTGTTCAGGCTCATGGATTACGCTCCTTGAAGGGAAGTTTTCGGGAAGGCGGCGGAGCGCGTCATGCGGCCACCTCCTCGTCAGGGACGGGCGGATTCTCCGCATCGTCGTTGTCAGCTTGTGCGCGGATCTCGTTCAGCGAGATCACGGTCGAAAGCGGAAGGATGGAGTCGCCGATCACCAGGTACGGCGCGCCGTCATACATCTCGACGCCGGTGACGCGGCCGCGGATCAGGGTCTGGCTGTCGACCTTGCCGCCGTTGGCGTTGGTGGCGGTGACCTTCAGCGTGTAGACGCCGCCGTTTTCGGCGGTGTCGCCGCCGGTCATCTTGCCGTCCCAGGTGAAGTCGTGGACGCCGATGCCCTTCTCGGGCGCCTTGCCTTCCCAGACGACCTTGCCGTTCTTGTCGAGCACCTGCAGCTTCACGTCCGCGGCCGTGCCGCCCAGCTCGTAGGACCAGGTCGCCTTGCCGTCTTCCAGCGAGGTGGCGGACCAGGCGGCGGTGACCTGCTTGCCGATGTAGTTGGAGGCGTTGTCCAGGCCGCCCGCGGACTGGGCCTTCAGCAGGCTGGTCAGCAGGTCGTTGGTCAGCAGTTGCTGCTCCACCCCGGCCATCTGCGTCAGCTGGGCGGTGAACTCGTTGGAGTCGACCGGCGACAGCGGGTCCTGATTGCGCAGCTGCGTGGTCAGCAGGGTCAGGAAGGTCTCGAAGTTCGAGGCCAGGCTCTTCGAGCCGGAGTTGATCCGGCCGGAGGCGTCGGGTGCGGAGACGGAGTCAACCATCGATCAGACCTTCATATCCACGCCCGCGGGCGTGAGAGACAGCGCCTGCCAGCGAGGGGGCTGGGCGACGGCGTCGGCTTCGGTGTTCAGGCGGGCGGCGGCGGCGAAGGCGTGGGATTGACCCCGGTCCTGGCCCTGGGAGGCATCCTGTCCGCGATCAAAGAAGCTGGAGCCGCTGTCGCGCTGGGTGAACTCAAAGGCGTCGTCCGCCAGGTGGAAGCCCTGCTGCTCCAGCTGACGGCGCAGGTCGTCGACCCGGCCCCTCAGGTCCGTGGCGGCGGCCGGGTTGTCGAAGGCCAGACGCGCGGCCAGACGGCCTTCGGCGTCGATGTCCAGCTTGATGTCAACCCGGCCCAGCTCATCGGGCGTCAGCGACATCTCGAAACGGGTCGAACGTCCGTCCAGTTTCCTCTGAATCTGGGCGGCGATCTGGGCGGTGGCTTCGATCGCCGCGCGTGACAGGCTCGACCCCAGGGCCTCGCGGGCGGCATGGGCGGTCTGGGCCGACGGCGCGGCTTCGGGAGCGGTCGCATCGACCGGAACCTCGGCGGCGGCGTCGCCTTCGGCCTTCTCGATCGCGGGCGCTTCGATCGTCTTCGACGCGGCCGAGGCGGACGCCTGCGCGACGGCCGGGTTCGGCGTGGCCGCGGCGGAGGCCTGCGGCGTGGTCGTCACAGGCGTGGACGGAGCGGCGGTGTCCACGGCGGCGTTGGTTTCCACCGACCGCGAAGCTCGCTCGGTCTGCGGACGCGGGGACGGCGTCTCGACCGGGCGCGGCGTCTCGGCGCTCTTGGGCTCGGCGTCCGGAACCGGCGGCTGCGCGACGTCAGCCGCATCCGTCGCGCCGGACGGCTTCGCGGTTTCGGCGGGCGCCGCGACCTCATCCTGGGTCGAGGCGGAGGCGGAGGCCACAGGCTGCGTCAGCGGCTCCGGGGTCGACTTGCCGGCCGCCGTCGGCGCGGGCTGCGAGACGTCCGGTGTCGGCGTGGCGGAGATCGTGCGGGACGGCGTCTCGCCCTGCGGGCGGGCGACCTCGACCATCGCGCTGTCGTCCAGCCGCGCCTGTTCCATGTCGCTGATCAGGCGACGGACCGGCGTCATGACCGACGGCGTCTGACCGGCCGTGACCGGCGGCGCCGGAGGCTGGGTCAGCGGTTGCGTCGTCGCCGTCTTGGTTTCCGGCTGGGCCGGAGCGGGCGGCAGGACCTCAGGCGCGTCGGATTGATCGGCCTTCACCGCGGGACGGACCTGCGGACCGGCCTCGGCCGTCTTGGTGGTCGGGGTCTTTTCGACAGGCAGGGGCGTGGTCGCCGGCGAAGCCTCGGCCTTCGGCGCCGGCGCGGCGGGAGCGAGCGGCGCGACGGGGTCAGCGACAGGCTCAGCAACGGGCGGGGCCTCGACCGCGATCGGCTGAGCGGCGGCCTGAGTCGGGATCGGAGCCGGAGCCGGGATCGGGGCCGCCTCGGCGTCCGGAGACGCGTCAACCACGGGCGCCGGCATGGCCGGAGCGGGGAGCGGGGCCGCGATGACGGAAGCGTCCGTCGTGGGGGCGTCCGCCGCGGGCGCCTCGAGGGTCGGTTCGGCGGACACGGGGTCGACCGCCGGGAGGGCGTCTTCAGTGGCGACGGGGGCGGGCGCGGCGGGAGCCGTGTCGCCTTCAGCCGCCTCGATCGCGGGCTCGCCCGCGACGACCGACAAGGCCGCTGCATTGATCTGCAGCAGGGGTTGCGGGGCCGAGGGTATCGAAACACCCGACAAGCCCGCCAGGGCCGAAGCCGCGGGATCGGGTTGTTCGGGCGTCGGCGCCGTCTCGGCCAGACCTTCATCTACGTCCCCGCCCAGCATCGACGCCAGCAGGCCCTCGAACGCCGACGCGTCGACGGCCGCCGACCCTTGCGAGGTCGTCGGTGCGGCGGGCGCGATCATGGACAGCAGTGCGGATGCAGTCGACATGGGGTCCGGGGCGGCGGTGGCCGAGGTGGATGGCGGGGGCGCCTGCTGCGCCGAACATTCGAAACCTCAGGCGCAAATCGCGGGCCATCGTACAATTCGCGGTAAGAGGCTGATTTTATTGAACTGTGATCGCGCCGCCCTGCGTCGACGGCGCCGTGAGAGCGGTCCAAACTTGCCGCGTGCCGACCAATCTTGCCCAGCGCCGCCGGCCGCTCCCGGAGCTGGATCGCGATGGCCCGCTGTTTGCGCCTCCCGAACGTCATGACACAGGCGCGAAACGCGATGCTGCGTAAATTCAATGAGTTGGCCGGGGTGCGCGAATGCGCTGCCGGGCAAAAAGGGCGCGGCGGCTGGCAGACCTTGCCGGGCGCCCGTTCGATGGAGGTCCGCGCATGTCGGTGACCAGCATCCTGAACAACGCCAATTCGGGTCTGATCGCCGCCCAGACCCAGCTGCGCGTGGTCTCGGACAACGTCTCGAACGTCAACACGCCCGGCTATGTCCGCAAGATCGCCGACCAGGTCTCCCGGTCCAGCCAGGGCGTCGGCAGCGGCGTGGAAGTCACGCGCATCCGCCTGGCCACCGACCGCTTCCTGCAGGCGGCCAGCCTCAGCGCTGGCGCCGAGGCGGCGCGTCAGGGCGTGAAGTACGAACTCTACGACCGCATCCAGTCGATGTTCGGCGACCCGGGCGGGAAGAGCAGCTTCTTCGGCCAGGTGGACGGCGTCTTCGCCGCCTTCGCGTCCAGCGCCGAGGATCCGACCTCCTCGCCCCGCCGCCAGGACGCCCTGTTCAAGACCCAGGCGCTGTTCGACGAGGCCACGCGGATCGCCAAGCAGATCCAGGCGGTCCGGGAAGACGCGGACGGCCGCATCCAGAGCGCGGTCGAGAACGCCAACAACCTGCTCCAGCAGATCGAGGCGCTGAACGTCGAGATCACCCGGGCGAAGGTCGTCAACGGCGACGCCTCGGGCGCGGAGACCGCGCAGGCGGCCCTGATCGGCCAGCTGGCCGAGGTCATGGACGTTCGCGTCACGGCCCGCACCATCGGCGGCGTGTCGATCCGGACCGGCAGCGGCGCCATGCTGGCCGGGGAGGGCGCGGCGACCCTTTCCTACACGCGCGCGGGCACGGTGACCGGCGAGACCAATTTCAACGACATCTGGATCACCGAGCCGGGCGGAAGCAAGCAGTCGCTGCTGGACAATGTGACCTCGGGCGAAATCAAGGGCCTGGTCGAACTGCGCGACGTCGAGGCGCCCGCCGCCGCCAGTCGGCTTGCCGAGTTGATCACCCATGTCGCCGACGAGCTGAACCGCGCCCACAACGCCAACACGGCCATGCCGCCGCCGAACCGGCTGGACGGCCGCAATGTGGGCCAGTCGCTCGAAAGCGCCATCGCCGGCTTCAACGGGCGGACGACCATCGCCGTCACCAACGCCGCCGGAGTGATCCAGCAGCGGGTCGACATCGTCTTCAGCGGCGCGACCATGACGGTGAACGGCGTCGCCGCCGATCCGACGACCTTCCTGGCGACCCTGAACACCCAGCTGGGCGGCGCCGCCTCGGCCCAGTTCATCGACGGCAAGCTGTCGATCGTGGCCAGCAACGCCGCCAACGGCGTCGCCATCGCCGACGATCCGACGACGCCGTCGAGCAAGGCCGGCCGGGGCTTCTCCCACTACTTCGGCCTGAACGACCTGATCTCGGCGGATCGTCCGGCCCTGTACGACACCGGCATGACCGCGGCCTCTCCGCACGGCTTCACCGCCGGCGAGACGATGACCTTCCGGTTCGCCAACGAGGCCGGCGCCAGGATCCGGGACATCCAGGTGGCGGTGCCGCCCGGCGGCACGGTCGGCGACCTGATCAATGCGCTCAACGATCCCGCGACGGGCGTGGGCGCCTACGGCAAGTTCTCGCTCGGCGCGGACGGCGCGATGAGCTTCACGCCCGTCGGCAATCCGCCGCTGAAGATGAGCGTGCTGAACGACAACACCAGCCAGGTTCCGTCCGGGATCACGGCGACCGAGATGTTCGGCATCGGCGCCGGCGTGCGCACCTCGCGCGCCGACAGCTTCTCCCTGCGGTCGGACATTCGGCAGGGGCCCGCCAAGCTGGCGCTGGGGCAGCTGAACCTGTCCGCGGCGGCCGGGACGCCGGCGCTCAGCGCGGGCGACGGCCGCGGCGCGCTGCTGCTGGCCGACGCCGGCGAGCGGACCGCCAACTTCCAGCCGGCGGGCGGCTCCTCGGGCGGCCAGGTCTCGGTCTCGCGCTACGCCTCGGAGCTGGCCGGCGATATCGGCGGCAAGGCCACGGCCGCCAAGAACCGCAAGGATTCGTCGGGCGCGCTCTACGCCGAGGCCGTCGGACGCCAGACGGCCCACGAGGGGGTCAATCTGGATGAGGAGCTGGTGCTGATGACGACCTACCAGCAGGCCTTCAACGCTTCGGCCCGCCTGATCCAGGCGGCCAAGGACATGTACGATACGCTTCTGGGGATGATCTGATGACCCGCGTCGCCACCTTCGGAAACTACCAGTCGGCCCTTCTGAACCTGATGACGGCCCAGACTCGGTCCGCCGAGGCCCAGGAGCGGGTTTCGACCCAGAAGAACGCCACCGACCTGACCGGCTTTGGCCGCCAGTCCGAGACCCTGACGGCGCTCAAGGGCGCCCAGAGCCGCATCCAGGGCTTCATGGACACGGCCGAGGCGGTGACGGCCCGCCTGACCACCCAGGATCTCGCCCTGACCCAGATCGGCGACGGCGTCGACGCCTTGCGCACGGCGATCGGCAACGCCCTGTCGTCGGACTCGTCGACCTCGCTGATGCTGGAGATGGAGGGCCAGTTCCAGACCATCCGCGGCGGGCTGAACATGCGCCACCAGGGCGGCTATCTGTTCGCCGGGACGCAGGTGAACACCCCGCCGGTGGACGTATCGAATCTGTCGGAATTGGCCGCGGCGCCCAGCGTGGCCTCGATCTTCCACAACGACAGCCTGAAGACCGCCAGCCGCGTCGCCGAGGGCACGACCCTGGAGACTGGCTTCCTGGCCAATGAGGTCGGGACCGACGCCATGAGCATCCTGCGCGACATCCAGAACTATCACACCAGCGCCGCCGGACCGCTGACGGGCAAGCTGACCGAGCCGCAGAAGACCTTCCTGACGACCCAGCTGGCGCGGCTTGAGCAGGCCAGCAAGGGCGTGATCGACAAGACCGCGACCACCGGTTCGCTGGCCAATCAGGTCGAGAACGTCGAGAAGAGCCACAAGGCCCAGATGGACTCGCTGGACGAGCTGGTCTCGAACCGCACCGACGCCGACATGGCCAAGGCGGTGACCGACCTGCAGCTGTCGCAGATCGCCATCCAGGCCTCGGCCCAGGTGATCAGCCAGCTGCGGCAGGTCTCGCTGCTCAACTATCTGAGCTGACGCGGAAAATTACGCAACGGCGACGCTGGACAGGCGTTCGCTCTATGGAACATAGAGTGAACAAATGGCTCAACTTGATCTCCGTAAGAAGCTCTCCATCCTCGCCGACGCGGCCAAGTATGACGCCAGTTGCGCGTCCTCGGGCACGTCGAAGCGCGACTCCGTCGGCGGCAAGGGGATCGGCTCGACCGAGGGCATGGGCATCTGTCACGCCTACACCCCGGACGGGCGGTGCGTGTCCCTGCTCAAGATCCTGCTGACCAATTTCTGCATCTACGACTGCGCCTACTGCATCAACCGGGCGAGCTCGAACGTGCCTCGGGCGCGGTTCGATGTGCGGGAGGTCGTGGACCTGACGCTGAGCTTCTACCGGCGGAACTACATCGAGGGTCTGTTCCTGTCGTCCGGCATCATCCGATCGGGCGACTATACGATGGAGCAGTTGGTCCTGGTGGCGAAGACGCTGAGGGAGGAGCACGATTTCCGCGGCTACATCCACCTGAAGCTGATCCCCGAGGCGGACGAGCGGCTGATCGCCGAGGCGGCGCTCTACGCCGACCGGCTGTCGGCCAATATCGAACTGCCGCGCGACGAGGCCCTGCGGCGGCTGGCGCCTCAGAAGGACGTCGGCGTCATCAAGAAGGCGATGGGGCAGGTGCGGCTGGGCGTGGAAGCCGCCAAGCCAAGCCGGCGCGAGCGGGTCAAGGCGCCGAAGTTCGCGCCGGCGGGCCAGTCGACCCAACTGATCGTCGGGGCCGACGGCGCGCCGGACACGGAGATCATCGACCGGTCGGCGTCGCTCTACGGCGGCTACGGCCTGCGCCGGGTCTACTATTCCGCCTTCAGCCCGATTCCGGACGCGTCTTCCAGCCTGCCCCTTTCGAAACCGCCGCTGATGCGCGAGCACCGGCTGTACCAGGCCGACTGGCTGATGCGGTTCTACGGCTTCTCGCCGCCTGAAATCGGAGAGGCGACGACGGACGGGATGCTGGACCTGGCCATAGATCCGAAACTGGCCTGGGCCCTGAACCGGCGTGAGCATTTCCCGGTCGATGTGAACACTGCTCCCCGCGAGAGCCTGCTGCGCGTGCCGGGCCTGGGGGTGAAGTCGGTGGACCGGATGATCTCGGTACGGCGCTACCGGACCCTGCGGCTGGAAGACGTGGCGCGCCTCTGTCGAGGCATGGACAAGGTGCGGCCCTTTATCGTGACCCTGGACTGGACGCCGGGCGGGCTGACCGACGCCGCCGACCTGCGCGCCCGGATCGCGCCGGATCGGCAGCCCGTGCAGATGAGCCTGTTCTGATGCGCGTCGCGGCCCTGGCGAGCGAGACGGACTTCGAGGGCTGGCGCAAGGCGGCGCGGGCCTTCCGCGCGGCGGGCGTGCGGCCGGAGGAGGCCGCGTTCCGCGTGGGAGCTGATGCGGGCGGCCTGTTTGATGAGGCCTCGCTTCAAACGGGGGAGGAGGCGCGGTTTCCTGTTCCCCGCGCCTTCGTCGATCTGGCCGGGAACGTGATTCTGCATCGGTCCGCCGACCGGTTCGATCTGCTGTACCGGCTGCTGTGGCGGCTGGAGCGCGAACCGGACCTGATGAAGGTGGTCAGCGACCGCGACGTCGCCGACGCCTTCGAGCGGGCCAAGAACGTCAGCCGCGCCAGCCACAAGATGAAGGCCTTCGTCCGCTTCCGGCTGGCCGAGGACGACCGGGGAGAGGCCTGGGTCGCCTGGTTTGAGCCGGCGCATCGGGTCGTGGAGAAGACCGCGCCCTTTTTCGCCCGGCGCTTCTCGTCCATGCGCTGGTCGATACTGACGCCCGACGGCTCGGCCTTCTGGGATACGCAGGCCCTGACCTATGGTCCGCCCGCCACCCGGGACATGGCGCCGGCCGAGGACGAGGTCGAGGAGTTCTGGAAGACCTACTACGCCTCGACCTTCAATCCGGCGCGGCTGAAGACCAGGACCATGCAGGGGGAGATGCCCAAGCGGTACTGGGCCAATCTACCGGAGGCGGCGCTGATCCCGGAACTGGTGGCCGCGGCGTCGGTTCGGACAGACGCCATGGTCGCCGCGCCCGCTCCCGAACCCAACGTCCGCCTGGCCAAGACGCTGTCGCGGATGAACCGGGACCATGCCTTCGAGGAGGGCTTCGTCCCGTCCGATCTCGAAGAGCTGGGTCATGCGGTGCAGGCCTGCCGCCGTTGTCCGCTGTGGCGGGATGCGACGCAGGGCGTGTGCGGGCAGGGGCCGAAGCGGGCGAAGCTGATGATCGTGGGCGAACAGCCGGGGGATCAGGAGGACCTGGCCGGGCGGCCCTTCGTCGGCCCGGCGGGGCAGGTGCTGGACGCCGCGCTGGAAGAGGCGGGGATCGATCGCGACGACGTCTTCGTCACCAACGCCGTGAAGCATTTCAAGCACGAGCCCCGTGGCAAGCGGCGCATCCACAAGACGCCGGCGGTCAACGAGGTGAGCGCCTGCCGGTGGTGGCTGGACGCCGAGCGGCGGCTGGTGAGGCCCAGGGTGATCCTGACGCTGGGCGGGACGGCGGCGCTGGGCGTGCTGGGCCGCAAGGTGGCCGTGACCACGGAGCGGGGGCGGCCCATGCCGCTGCACGACTCGACCGCTCTTCTGACGGTCCACCCTTCCTATCTGCTGCGGATTCCCGACCGTGAGGCGGCGGCGAAGGAGCGGGAGCGCTTCGTGGCCGACCTGAAAAAGGTCCGCGGCCTGCTCTGAGGCGTAAACGTTTGAAAGCGTGGCTGAACGAATACGGCCGCGTGGCGTTATGATGGGCGCCGCAGCTTTGCCGTAGAGCAGGCATAGGCAAGCGCCACGGGGCGATTTAGGTAGGGGCATGGCCGCAGCGGATTTCCAGATCGACGACGGCGGACCGGGTCTGACCCTGCGTCTGACCGGCGACTGGACGGCGACCGAGCTGGGCCGCATCTCGCGCCGGCTGGACGAGGGGCTGAAGGGCCGCGAGATCACGTCGGTGGACCTGACGGATCTGGGCCGGTTCGACACCGCCGGGGCGCTGGCGATCATTCAGGCCGGGCATGCCCAACTGCCCGCATCGGCCTGGGCCGAGCGTCCGGAGGTCGGGCGCACCTACGCCATGGTCGAGAAGCTGGAGCGCGACAGCGCCGGGCCGCCGAAGCGGTCGCCGGGCTGGATCCGGACCTTCGCCAAGATCGGGCGCGGGATGCACGACATCCTGGCCGAGGCGACCCTTTCGATGGCCTTCCTCGGACGGCTGGTCACGGCCACGGGTTCGACGGCCAAGCACTGGGACAAGATCCGCTGGCCCGCCTGGTTCAGCCAGGGCGAGCGCGCCGGGCTGGACGCCATCCCGATCGTGGCGGTCACCAACTTCTTCATCGGCGCCGTCATCGCCTTCCTCGGCGCCAACCTGCTGACCCAGTTCGGGGCCGGGGTGTTCACGGTCCAGCTGGTCGCGGTGGCGACCCTGCGCGAACTGGCGGTGCTGATCACGGCCATCCTGCTGGCGGGCCGCTCCGCCTCCTCCTTCGCGGCCGAGATCGGCTCGATGCGGATGAACCAGGAGGTCGACGCCATGCAGGTGATGGGGGTGAACCCCTTCCAGGCCCTGGTCATTCCGCGTCTGGCCTCAATGATCGTGATGCTGCCCATCCTGACCTTCGTCGGCATGCTCGCGGGCCTCCTTGGCGGCCTGCTGGTGACGTGGAGCCAGCTCAGCTACGGCCCGGCCTTCTTCGTCCAGCGCATCAGCGAGGATCCGATGATGGGCACCCATCTGATGGTCGGCATGGTCAAGGCGCCGGTCTTCGCCATCGTCATCGCGGCGATCGGCTGCCGGCAGGGCATGGCCGTGGCGGGCGATGTCGAAAGCCTCGGCCGCCGGGTCACCGCGGCGGTGGTGCAGGCCATCTTCGCCATCATCTCGCTGGACGCCGTCTTCGCCCTGATCTTCCTGGAGCTGAACCTGTGACGGCTTCCCAGACCGGCGCGCCGGAAAAGCTCATCGAGGTGCGCGGACTGCTGAGCCAGTTCGGCGACCGCACGATCCACGAGAACCTCGACCTCGACGTGGAGCGGGGCGAGGTCCTGGGCGTGGTCGGCGGCTCGGGCACCGGCAAGACGGTGCTGCTGAACACCATCATCGGCCTGAAGGAGCCCGAGGGCGGCACAGTCAGCATCCTGGGCCACGACCGCGCGACGCTGACCAAGGCGCAGGAGGCCGACGTCGAGCGGCGCACCGGCATCCTGTTTCAGCAGGGGGCCCTGTTCTCGTCGCTCAGCGTGCTGGACAACGTGGCCTCGCCCCTGGTCGAGCACACCCACCTGTCGCGCGAGGTGATCCGCGAATTGGCCGAGATGAAGATCGCCATGGTCGGGCTGGGGCCTGAATCGCACCATCTGAAGCCCGCCGAGCTGTCAGGCGGCATGCGCAAGCGGGTCGGCCTGGCCCGCGCGCTGGCGCTGGACCCGGAACTGCTGTTCCTGGACGAGCCGACGGCCGGGCTGGACCCCATCGGCGCCGCCGCCTTCGACGACCTGATCCGCCAGCTGTCGAACGATCTGGGGCTGACGGTGTTCATGATCACCCACGACCTCGACAGCCTCTACGCCATCACCGACAAGGTTGCGGTGCTCGCCGACAAACATGTGGTCGCCAAGGCCACGGTCCAGGAGTTGGAGAAATCCGACCATCCCTGGATCAGGGAATACTTCCTGGGGCCGCGCGGTCGCGCTGCCGACAGGGCCGCTTGAGGAGAGCGGGAATATGGAAAGAGACGCTCATTACGCCGCCGTCGGCATCGCCACCATCGCCCTTCTGGCGGCGCTGGCCGTGTTCACGATCTGGCTGGCCCGCCTGCAGTTCAACAGCGACTATGATCTCTATGATATCGTCTTCTACGGCCCCGTGCGTGGGCTGTCGGAGGGCGGCGAGGTGCATTTCAACGGCATCCGCGTCGGCGAGGTCACCGACCTGAAGCTGGACCCGAACAAGGGCGACCAGGTCATCGCCCGCATCCGGGTGGACGCCACCACCCCGGTGCGCGTGACCAGCCGCGCCCAGCTGGAGCCGCAGGGCATCACCGGGCTGAACTATATCCAGATCACGGCGGGCGACCCCAACAGCGCCAAGCTGAAGGAACAGTACGCGGCCAATTCGGTGCCGGTGATCCAGAGCCAGCCGTCGCCGATCGCCGAGCTGCTGAGCGGCTCGGGCACGGTGCTGGCCCAGACGGTGGACGCGCTGAACCGGATCAACCGCGTGCTGTCCGACGACAACGTGCGCAGCTTCTCGACCAGCCTGAAGAACATCGAGTCCCTGACCACCGAGCTGGAGGCCCGCAAGGGCATGCTGGAGCAGCTGGAGCAGGCGCTGACCCGCGCCAACGCCGCCGTCGGCGAGTACGAACAGCTGGCCATCAGCACCCGCCGGGTCGTCGAGGGCGATGGGGCGAAGGCCGTGGCCAACGTCAACGCCGCCGCCGAGGAGGCCCGCGAGGCCGTGGCTTCGATCAACCGTTCCGCGACCAGCCTGGAACGGCCGCTGGGCGACTTCGCCACCACCGGCCTGCCGCAACTGCAGCAGTCGATCCAGCAGCTCGACGAGGCGACCCGCTCGCTTCAGGCCCTGATCGACGACGTGCGGGCCAGCCCGCGCGAGTTCATCTCGCGTCCGCAATCCCGTGAACTGGAGGTTCAGCCGTGATCCGTCTCCTGAAAGGCGCCGCCGCCCTGGCCGCCGTCGCCGCGCTGGGCGGCTGCTCCCTGCTGTCGACGCCGGAACCGGCCCAGCTGTACCGCTTCGGCAATCTGCCCTCGGGCGTGAACGAGCAGGAGAGCCCGGCCTCGGCCGTGCAGGTGGCCATGCGCCGGCCCGAGTTCGCCCAGGCGGTGCGCGAGGACCGCATCCTCGGCGTCACCGGCACCGAGGCGGCCTATATCAAGGGCGCGCGCTGGGTCAGCTCGGCCGACATCCTGTTCAGCGACTCGCTGGAGAGCGCCTTCGCGGCGCAGGCCACGCGGGTGCGGCTGGTCGGGCCGCGTGAACTGACCCGCGCCTCGCAGGCGCTGGACATCGACGTGCGCACCTTCGAGGCCCGCTATCACACGCCCGGCGCCGCGCCTGTGGTGACCATCATCGCGCGGGTGCGCCTGCTGAACACCCAGGAGCGGACCGTGGCGGCGGAGCGTGTCTTCACCATCGAGCAGCCGGCCGGAGAGAACCGCATCGGCGCCATCGTCGCCGCGTTCGATACGGCGGCGCGGGACTTCAACACCCAGGTCGTCGAGTGGACGGACCAGAACGCGCGGGCGGCGGCCTAACGCCCGAGAAGCCGGCGGGCGAGCATCTCCGACGAGCAGGCGACTTCGCCCGCCAGCCACATCCGCAGCATGGCCAGCGCGCCGGCGGCCGCGCCCATGGCGACCAGCGCCCGGGGCGGCGCATCCGCGTCGTCGCCCGGCAGGCGGGCCTCGATCATGGCGGCCAGCTTGCGCTGCAGCTTGATCGCCAGCGGCGGCTCGAACAGTATCCGGCCCGCCGCGCGCTGTTCCCAGACATGGTCCAGCATAAAGCGGACGGAGCCCAGGTTGCCCCGGCCTGTCGCTGCGTCGGCCAGCGGATTGAACAGGGGTTCGATGACCGCGACGAGGACCTCGTCCTTGTTGCGGAAATGCTCATAGAAGGTCGAGCGGCCGACGCCGGCCGCCTCGATGACGTCGGCGGTGCGGATCGCGCCGTAGCGGCGGCTGAACAGCAGGCCGACGAAGGCGTCGGAGATCGCCTTGCGGGTCCGCTGGATGCGGCGGTCGAGATCGCGGGGCGACGGCTGATCCATGACCGGACGATAGCCACGGACGGACCCCGGGTCACGGCGGCGATGGCGGACAATCCGGCCTGATCGTCCGGAAGCGGACATCGGGGCGGGTTCGTCTCTCGCCTTCCCGGATCGCCTTGCCCAGACCTGAGGCGTCGAACGGGAGGGCGGAATGGATATGAAACGCGAGGCGCGGCAGGCGGGGACGCTGATGCTGGCGGGGACGGGGGCGTCGGTGATGCTGATGCTGCACCACCCGACATCGCTGCGAGGGCCCGATGACGGCCTGCTGCTGGGGGACTGGAGCAACGCCGGGGTGCATGGGGGGATGATCGTCTGCCTGATGCTGATCGGCCTGGGCGGATCGACCGTGCCGCGCTGGTTGGGCGAGACGCATCTGTCGACGCGGGCGGGGCGGATGGCGTTCACGGGCGGGATCTCGGCCCTGATCGCCGCGGCCCTGGTCAACGGCTTCGCGGCGGAGCGGCTGGCGGGGCAGGCGGCGTCGGGCATCCAGTTTCCGGTGCTGGCCGCGCTGAACCAGACGTTGGCGGTGTTCGGCATGCTGATGGTCGCGGCGGCGATGGCGCTGTGGGCCGTCAGGATGCTGCGGCTGGACCTGATCGCGAAGGTCGCCGGAGGCGTCGGACTGGCGGCGGCGGGGCTGGCGGCCGGCTGGCTGGTCCATGGCGGCGGGGCCTTCGGCCTGGTTCCGGCGACTGTCGCGGCGGGGGTGTTTGCGGCATGGTCGGCGCTGACCGCCGCCTGCCTGCTGCGCGGTCCTTCGGAGCCGAGCGCATGACCGACGAGCACCATGTGGCGGCCATCGTGCCGTGCCGCGACCTGGAGGCCAGCACGGCCTTCTACCGGCGGCTCGGGCTGGAGGTCGTCAGCGACTACGGCGACTACCGGCTGCTGTCGGACGGCAGGGGCTGGCGCCTGCACCTGAACGAGACGCCGGGGTGGCCGGCGCGGGGCGAGGACAACGCCCTGGGGCTGTATCTGTACGTCGAGGACGTGGACGCGGTGGCCGAGCGGGTGCGCGAGCTGATCCTGAACGACGACCAGCCCCGGCTGAAGCCGTGGGGGACCTATGAGTTCGCGGTCAGCGACCCGAGCGGGACCCTGGTCCGGATCGGGCGGGTGGCGGACTAGAGCCCCTGCCTCAGGCCCACCAGCCGGCCTTCGACCTCGGCGCGGCGGGCGCGGGCGGCGGTGATGCCGGAGAGGGCGCGGTCGATGCGGGCCAGCAGGTCGTCGCGGGGCCGCAGCAGGCTGTCGCGGTCGGGCCTGACCTTCTTCGGGCGGCGGCCGGACAGGCCCAGGGCCTCCTTCCAGTCGTCGCGCCAGGCGGCGGCGCCCTCGGCGCAGGGCTTAAGAAGGTCGGCGAAGCGGGCGTCGGCGTTCTGGGCGTTGCGGAGCAGGGGCAGGGCGGCGACGGCGGCGCCCCGGCAGGCCTCCAGCGCGGCCTTGCGTTCGGCCAGCGGATGGGCGGCGTCGCCTTCGGCCGGCGCCTGGCCGGTCAGGCGGCGGGCGGCGGCGGCGAGGTGGACGTCCAGGTCCACGACCGCGTCCCGGACATCCGCCCAGACGCCGTCCAGGGCGCTGGAACGACGGCCGACGCCCTCGATCCAGCCGGTCAGGTCGCGGGCCACGTCGTCGACGGAGGCGGCGTTGCGGGCGTAGGCGGCGCGGAAGCGCTTCAGGCGGCCGCCCCGGCTGTCGAACAGGCCGGCCAGTCCGCGGCGCGGCTCCAGCGCCTCGGGCCGCAGGTCCGCCAGCACCGAGCGGGCATGGGTCAGCCGGGCGTGGGCCTCGGTCAGGTCACCGGTGCGGGCGGCGGCCAGGGCGCGCTCGATCTTCTCGACGGCTCCGGCGCGGACCGGCTCGGCGAAGGCGTGGGCCTGCGCGTCGTCGAAGGCGTCGTGGATCGCATCCACTCGCGCGGCGTCCGGCGCGGGCGCATTGCCCAGCCAGCGATAGGCCCCGTCCGCCATAAGCTTACTCCCACCCCAAGCGGTTCTGTGTCCGCCTGGGTGAAAGGTTAACTACGACTTCAGGCCCGCGGCAACGGTGTAGCCGGCCTCGGTCTTCGACGCGACTTCCTCGAGGGTGACGCCGTCGGCCAGTTCGATCAGTTCAAGGCCCTTGCCCTCCGGCTTGACGTCGAAGACGCACAGGTCGGTGATGATGCGGCTGACCACGCCCGTGCCCGTGAGCGGCAGGGTGCAGTCCTTCAGGACCTTGGACTGGCCGTGCTTGTTGGCGTGATCCATGACCACGACCACCCGCTTGACGCCCGCGACCAGGTCCATGGCGCCGCCCATGCCCTTCACCAGCTTGCCCGGGATCATCCAGTTGGCGATGTCGCCGTTCTCGGCCACTTCCATGGCGCCGAGGATGGACAGGTTGATGTGGCCGCCGCGGATCATGGCGAAGCTGTCCGAGGAGCTGAAATAGCTGCTCTCGGGGATCTCGGTGATGGTCTGCTTGCCGGCGTTGATCAGGTCGGCGTCGACCTCGTCATCATAGGGGAAGGGCCCCATGCCGAGCATGCCGTTCTCGGACTGGAGCGTCACTTCCATGCCGTCCGGAATGTAGTTGGCGACCAGGGTCGGGATGCCGATGCCCAGGTTGACGTAGAAGCCGTCCTGGAGCTCAAGCGCGGCGCGTTCGGCGAGTTGTTCGCGGGTGCGGGCCATGATTATGCAGTCTCCCGCTGACGAATGGTGCGCTGTTCGATGCGCTTCTCGGACACGGTCTGGACGATGCGGTCGACGTAGATGCCCGGGGTGTGGATGTGGTCGGGATCGATCGAGCCGACGGGGACGATTTCCTCCACCTCGACGACGGTGACCTTGCCCGCCGTGGCCATCATCGGGTTGAAGTTGCGGGCCGTCTTGCGGAAGACGAGGTTGCCGCGCTCGTCGGCCTTCCACGCCTTGACGATGGCCAGGTCGGCGACGAGGCCGGTTTCCATGACGTAGTCACGGCCGTCGAACTCGCGGACTTCCTTGCCCTCGGCGACCAGGGTGCCGACGCCGGTGGCGGTGAAGAAGGCGGGGATGCCCGCGCCGCCCGCGCGAATGCGCTCGGCCAGGGTGCCCTGGGGGTTGAACTCCAGCTGGAGCTCGCCGGCGAGGTACTGGCGCTCGAACTCCTTGTTCTCGCCGACGTAGGACGAGATCATCTTGGCGATCTGCTTGGTTTCCAGCAGCTGGCCCAGGCCGAAGCCGTCGACGCCGGCGTTGTTGGAGATGACGGTGATCCCCTTCACGCCGCTGTCGCGCAGGCCGGCGATCAGCTTCTCGGGAATACCGCACAGGCCGAAACCGCCGGACATGACGGTCATGCCGTCGAACGTCAGGCCCGCAAGCGCGGCGTTGGCGTCGGGGAAGATCTTCCGCATCGCTTCCTCATGTTTTCACTGTCTGATGAATATCGACAGCCTTTGGTCGTCCCTAACGCGGGGGGAGGGGCGGGGCAAGGGCGCCGAACCGCGCGGCGCGAGACGCGAGCCCGTGGGACCCGGAGCTCGCTGCGCGCCCCGGGATGACGATAGCCATGAGAATGCCGGGCCAGACGCCGCTTCATCGTCGCCTTCGGCCCTCGCGGAAGGTCCGGCGGCCGTCGGAATCGCGCACGGAAGTCGGCTCGGCCGGTTCGAGAACTTTTTCCGCCGGTTCAGAAAAAGTCGAGTGCGAAGCGTGCGGACAGTCCGTGCGCACGCTGTCGTCCAGGACCCAGTTCCGGACCGTGCCGGCCCTGATGCGCGCGGCGAATCTGAGCGCCCGCAAGGCGCGCTTCACGGCCCGGCCCCAACGGACGGCGTCCCGAACACGGCCGCCGCGGACGGCGGCGGAGACCCGGGCCGCGGCGACGCGATGGATCGTGCGCAGGTCCCGGGGGCCGTCGTCGGGGAGGAGATGGTGGATCATGGCCCGCAGGATGACACGGCCATGCGTCAAGGATGGACGTACCCTCCGCACCCGCATCCAAACTTCGCCGACCGGCGTATCCCGTGCATGAACATCGCCAACGCCGCCATTCGTCACCTGCAGGACGCGCCGTTTCCGGACTTCGTGACGCGGCCGGCCATCGACAGCCTGGTCAGCGAGGCGCGCCGGCGACTGGATCGGGAGGGGCCGCATGACGAGGCCGCGTTCGCGCGCGACATGGCCGCCCGCGCCATCGCCGAGCACGCGGACGCGGCCAACGATCAGCACTATGAGCTGCCGCCGGAGTTCTTTCAGATCTGCCTCGGCAAGCGGCTGAAATACTCGTGCTGCCTGTATCCGGACGCAACGACGACGCTGGATCAGGCCGAGGAACTGGCGCTTTCGCAAACCTGCGCGCACGCCGGGCTGGAGGACGGGCAGGCAGTGCTGGAGCTGGGCTGCGGCTGGGGCTCGCTGAGCCTGTGGATGGCCGAGCGCTATCCGAACAGCCGGATCACGGCGGTGTCGAACAGTCACGGCCAGCGCGGTCATATCGAAGCGGAGGCGCGGGCGCGCGGGCTGACCAATCTGACGGTCATCACCTGCGACATGAACGACTTCCAGACCGAGGCGGTGTTCGATCGGATCGTGTCGGTCGAGATGTTCGAACACATGGCCAACTGGCGGGCGCTGCTGACGCGGGCGAGGGGGTGGCTGAAGCCGGACGGGCGGATGTTCGTGCACATCTTCACCCATCGCGACGCGCCTTACCGGTTCGACCACACCGACAGCGGCGACTTCATCGCCCAGCATTTCTTCACCGGCGGGGTTATGCCCAGCCGGGGCCTGATGCGGCAGTTCCCGGACCTGTTCGAGGTCGAGCAGGAGTGGACCTGGAACGGGGCGAACTACCAGCGCACCGCCGACGACTGGCTGAAGAACATGGACGCTCAGCCCGAGCGGGTGATGGCGCTGATGCGCGAGACCTATGGCGCGGACGCCGCGCTGTGGAAGCGGCGTTGGCGGCGGTTCTACATGGCCACGGCGGGCCTGTTCGGAAACGACGGCGGCGAGACCTGGGCGGTCAGCCATTACCGCCTGAAGCCGGCCTGATTGGAGAGATGCGATGCTGAAATATGTGTTCGCCTATCTGGGCGCGGGGCTGACGTTCGCGGCGATCGACGCGGTCTGGCTGACGACGATGACGGACCGGCTTTACAAGCCCGTTCTGGGGCCGATCCTGGCCGACAAGCCGGACATGAAGGCGGCGGTGGCCTTCTATCTGATCTCCATCGGCGCGACGGTGTTTCTGGCCGTCGCCCCGGCGCTGAAGGAAGGGAACTGGACGCGGGCCCTGATCAACGGGGCCGTGCTGGGCTTCGTCTGCTACGCCACCTACGACCTGACCAATCAGGCGACGCTGGCCAATTGGTCGATGAAGCTGACGCTGATCGACCTGGCCTGGGGGACGGTGCTGACGGCGACCTGCGCCACGGTCGGCTATTTCGTGGCGCGGTGGGCGGAGGGGCGCTGGGGCTGAGGTCGGGGCGCCGGTTAACCTTTTTCTTCGCGCCACGCGGGCGCGTGGTGGCGGGCCGCCGCCGATAGGGTAAAAGGCTGGCGAAACGGAGTTCCGGGGGACGACGCGTTGAAGGTCGGCATCAATGCACTGACGGCGGTGTTCGTGGTCGGCGTGGTCGCCGGCCTGGCGTTGACGCCTGACGGCCGCGAATGGATGCGCCGTCCGACCCTGCTGCTGGGCGGACAGGCCTCGGCCTCGGCGCCGCCGTCGGCCGAGGCCGAGACCGCCCCCGTCGTCGCGCCGCCCGCACCCGCGCCCGCCGCCGTGGCGTTGACGCCGCTGAGCGCCCGCCTGGCCCAGGGGGCGCTGCGGATCGGGGTGTTCGGCGACTCCATGGCCGACGGCCTGTACGCGGGCCTGTACCGGGACCTGCAGCACACGCCGAATGTCTCGGTGACCAAATTCTCGCAGGTCTCGACCGGGCTGAGCCGCTACGACTTCGTGGACATCCAGGCCAAGACGCGCGGCCAGCTGGACGCCCAGCCGATCGACGCGGCCGTGATTCTGTTCGGCACCAACGACGCCCAGGGCATCGAACTGGACGGCCAGATCCACGCCTTCGGCACGGACGGCTGGAAGGCGGCGTACGCCAAACGGGTCGACGACCTGGTGGCACTGCTGCGCAGCCGCGATGTGGCGGTCTACTGGGTCGGCCTGCCGCGCATGAAGCGCGAGAGCTTCGACGGACGGATGGCCCTGATCAACGGCGTGGTGTCCGAGCGGATGCGGGCGCTGGGCGTGCCCTATATCGAAACGACGGCCCTGACCTCGAACACAAACGGCGGGTATGAGGCCTATCTGCCGAACGCCGCGGGCAAGCGCACCCTGATGCGGGCCAACGACGGCATCCACATGTCGATGGCCGGATACCTGCGGATGAGCGCGCCGGTGGCCGAGCGGCTGAAGCGCGACGCGGGTCTGACCGCACCCTCGCCCGCGGCCTGACCGTGAGAGCGGCGCTCGGCGCGCTGATCGCAATCCTTCTGACCGCCGCGCCCGCCGTGGCCCAGACCCCTTATGTGGCGACGCCGCTGCTGGAGCCCGGCGCGGGCGTCTGTCCGGGCGGGCTGTGCCAGGCCGAGGCCCTGACCGGCGTATTCGAGGCGTTGGCGGCGACCGAGGCGGGAACGCTGGACCGGCCCGTCCATATCCTGCAGATCGGCGACAGCCACACGGCGGGCGACCGGATCACCGGCAAGCTGAGGGTCGACCTGCAAAGCCGTTTTGGTCGGTCCGGGCGCGGGGTGATGCCGCCGGGCGTGCCGTGGGACGGCTATGCTCCGTATCAGGTGACGGTCGCCCAGCGCGGCTGGCTGATGGAGACCGCGCCGCTGGCGCCCCCCAACGGGTCGATGTTTCAGCGGATGGGCGTGTCGGGCGTGCGGGCCGTCGGGCTGAGGGATGCGGTCATGGGGTTCGAGCCCGAGCCCGGCAGCGAGGCGACGGCGTTCGGCGTCTGCGGCCGGTCCTCGGTGGACGGCGGCGGCGTCAGGATCGAGGCGGGCGGCGTCGGACTGGAGGTCGGTCTGGGAGACGGGGTGACCGAGGTCTGTCGCACCCTGACCTTCCCTGCGCCGGTCTCTTCCGTACGGGTGATGCCGGCGGGCGAAGGCGCGGTGGTCGACTCTGTCTGGCTGGGCGGCGCGGCGCGGGGCGTGACGGTGTCCAATCTGGGACGGGTCGGGGCGACGCTGCGCGATCTGGCGGCACGGGAGGAGGGGATCGTCTCGGCGGAGCTGGCGGCGTGGCGGCCGGACCTGATCGTGATCGCGTTCGGGACCAATGACGGCTTCGACGACGGGCTGGACGCGGGGGCGTACGAGACCCTGCTGCGGGTGCAGATCGCGCGGATGCGGCGGCTGGCGCCGGGGGCGTCGCTGATGATCCTGGGGGCGCCGGATGCGCAGCGGAGCGGGGCGACGAACGGGTGCAGCGCCGACGGTCTGCGGACGCCGCCGCCCAAGCTGGCGGTGGTCCGGGACGTGCAACGCCGGGTCGCCGCCGATCTGGGCGTCGCGTTCTGGGACTGGCACGGACGAATGGGGGGAGACTGTTCGGCCGATCGCCTGGCGCTGAGGGCCGAGCCCTTGATGCGCGGCGACCGGGTCCATTTCACGAGCGCGGGGGCCGACTGGATCGGCGGCGTCCTGACCGGCGACCTGATGGGCGCCTATGACCGCTGGAAGGAAGACAGAGGGGGGGCGGAGTAGTGCTGTTCCCCACGCTGGCCTTCGGCGTCTTCTTCCTGTTCGTCTATTTCACCACCTGGTCGCTGGATCGCGAGAACGGGCGGCGCAAGCTGTTCCTGCTGCTGGCCAGCTGGTTCTTCTACGCCCAGTGGGACTGGCGCTTCGTCGGCCTGCTGATCCTGTCGGCCGTGCTGAACTGGGGCGTGGCGGCGCTGATCGCGCGCCGGATGGAGCGGGACGGACCGGAGGCGCGGCGGGCCTGGCTGGTGGGTCTAGGCGTCGCGGTCAACCTGATCATCCTGGGCTTCTTCAAATACTACGGCTTCTTCGTCGAACAGGCCGGCGACCTCTTGGCCCGGTTCGGCTGGGAGCGGGACCTGCCGCTGCTGCAGATCGTGCTGCCGGTGGGGATTTCCTTCTTCACCTTCCAGGGCATCAGCTACGTCGTGGACGTGCATCGCGGGAAGACGCCCCCGGCCAAGTCGCTGCTCGACGTCATGCTGCTGATGAGCTTCTTCCCGCATCTGGTGGCCGGGCCCATCGTGCGGGCGTCGGACCTGCTGCCCCAGTTCGAACGGGCGCCGCGGCTGACGCGGGAGATGGCGACGCACGGCCTGCTGCTGATCTGCTGGGGCCTGTTCAAGAAGACGGTGATCGCGTCCGAGCTGTCGGTGAACCTGGTCGATCCGGTCTTCTTCGACCCGTCGGCCCATTCGGCCATCGACATCGCGGCGGCGGTCTACGGCTATGCGGTGCAGATCTACTGCGACTTCTCGGCCTATTCGGACATGGCGATCGGGATCGCGGCCCTGCTGGGCTATTCCTTCCCGCGCAATTTCGACCAGCCGTACCGTGCGAACTCGATGCAGAGCTTCTGGCGGCGGTGGCACATCAGCCTGTCCAGCTGGCTGCGCGACTATCTGTATGTGCCGCTGGGGGGCGGGCGGAAGGGACTGGTCTCGTCCTGCATCAACGTCTTCATCACCATGGTGCTGGGCGGGCTGTGGCACGGGGCGGCGTGGACCTTCCTGGCGTGGGGCGCGCTGCATGGCGGGGTGCAGGTGGTCGAACGGCTGGCCCGGGCGGCGTTCGGGGACCGCAAGGTGCTGCCGACGGTGCTGGGCGTGCTGATCACCTTCCACATCGTCTGCCTGGGCTGGATCCTGTTCCGGGCCGAGACCTTCGAGCTGGCCATGGCCATGCTGGCGGGGCTGGGCCGGGTCGGGCCGGTGACGATGCTGACGCCGCTGCTGCTGACGCTGATCGTGGGCGGACTGGCCATGCACTGGCTGCCGCCGCGCGCCATCGAGGGCGTGGCCGAGCGGCTGAAGACGGCGCCGTCGATCACGCTCGGCCTGCTGATCGGGATCGCCATCCTGCTAGTCGAGGCGGTGCGGCCCGAGGGCGTGGCGCCCTTCATCTATTTCCAGTTCTGAGGCGTTGAAGCGACAATGACCGACGACAGGGACAAGACGGGAGAGGGCGGGGTTCCGCTGGAGCCCTTCCCGACGCACCGGCCGGAATCGCCCTTCCCGCCGCTGTATGAGAGCCTGCCCGCGCAGACCCCGGCCGATCCGCCCAGCGACTGGATCCAGAGCGCCGACGCCCATGACCTGCCGACCCGCGAGAACCGGCTGGCGGCGCTGGGCCGGTTCGCCTTTCCGCCCGCCCCGCCGCTGGACGACGAGGGCGTGGCCGCGCGCGACATGCGCTGGACCAGCCGGACGCTGGTGATCGCGACGGCCTTCCTGCTGGTCTTCAACGCCGTCTCGCCGCTGAACTGGTCGCACCAGCAGGCGCCGGGCTGGGTGTCCGAGACTGTGGAGAAGGTGTCCGAGGCCTGGGTCGGGCAGCTGGCCCTGCTGGGCGTGGACATGCCGCGTCAGGGACTGCGCGACGCCTGGTTCGCGGCCAAGGACGCGCGGTTCGTGGGGCAGGACCCGGCGCCGCCTCGGGCCGATACACTGTAACAGTAGCTTGACCGAAGCCTCGCCGCGCCCCTAGCGTGCGGCCGCCCGCATGTGGCGGGGGCTTAGGGGCTATCTCATGCGTCATCGTCTGCTTGGCCGGGCCCTGCCCGCCTTCGTGCTTCTGGCCGCCCTCGCGGGGCCGGTGGCGGCGCAAGAACCGCTGGCCTACCAGCAGCCGCCGTCGCCGATCGCGGAGATTCTCGACACCAAGCCGACGCCGAGCTCGAGCCTGTCGCCTGACCGGACGACGCTGGCGCTGTACGACCGCTCGAACCTGCCGCCGATCGCCGAACTGGCCGAGCCGATGCTGCGGCTGGGCGGCTACCGCATCAATCCGCGCAACAACGGCCAGGCCAACAGCCGCACGACCTGGCTGACGGGCCTGAGCTTCCAGCCGGTCGCGGGCGGCGCGGCGCGGACAGTGCAGCTGCCCGCCGGCGCCCGCTTCGTGTCGCCGTCGTGGGCGCCGGACGGCAAGTCGGTGGCCCTGCTGATGGACGCGCCGACGGGCCTGGAGCTGTGGGTCGTGGACGTGGCCTCGGGCCGGTCGCGCAAGCTGACCGAGGCGCGGGTCAACGCCGCCGCGGGCGCCGCCTTCGACTGGACGCCGGACAGCGCCGGCCTTGTGGTGCGGCTGACGCCCGAGGGCCGCGGCGCGGCGCCGGACGTGACCCGTCCGCCCGCCGGGCCCATCGTGGCCGAGAGCATGGGCCGGGTGGCCCCGGCGCGGACCTATCAGGACCTGCTGACCGACGCGGGCGACGAGGCCCTGTTCGATCACTACTTCACCTCGCAGCTGACCTATGTGCCCCTGAACGGGCGGGGCGCGCGGGCCCTGGGCGAACCGGCGGTCTATCTGGGCGCCAGCACCTCGCCGGACGGGCGCTACATCCTGACCACCACGGTCAAGCGGCCCTACAGCTATGTGGTGCCGGCCAACCTGTTCCCGTCGCAGACGCGGGTCATCGACCTGCAGGGGCGCACGGTGCATCAGGTCTCGGACCTGCCGCTGCGCGACAACATCCCGACCCCGTTCGACGCCGTGGCTCCGGGTCCGCGCTCGGTGCAGTGGCGCGCCGACGCACCGTCGACCCTGGTGTGGGTCGAGGCCCAGGACGGGGGCGACCCCCGCACCGCCGCCGAGATCCGCGACCGGGTCTTCATGCTGGCCGCGCCGTTCAGCGCCCAGCCGACGACCCTGATCGACCTGAAGGAGCGCTACGGCGGCGTCACCTGGGGCGATGCGGACACGGCGCTGGTCAACAGCCGCTGGTTCAACACCCGGCACGAGACCCGCTATGTCGTCGATCCCTCGCGTCCGGGGACCGGCCGGGTGCTGCTGGAGCGGAACTATCAGGCCCGCTACGACGATCCGGGCTCGCCGATCACCGAGCCGAACGCGCAGGGCTTCAACGTCGCCCGCTTCACCGCCGACGGCCGCCTGCTGATGACCGGCGCCGGCGCGACGCGGGAGGGGGAATATCCCTTCCTGGCGGCGATGGACCTGAACACCGGCCAGTCCGAGCGGCTGTGGACCTCGGCCAGCGGCGACTATGAGAGCATCGTCGGCGTGCTGGACGACGGGGCGCGGCGGCTGGTGACGCGGCGCGAGACGCGCAACGATCCGCCGAACCTGTATGTCCGCAACCTGGACGGCGCCGCGGCTGACGCCCTGACGGCCTTCCCCGATCCGGCGCCGCAGCTGGCCGGCGTGTCGCGCCAGACCATCACCTACGCCCGCGCCGACGGGGTGCAGCTGTCGGGGACGTTGTATCTGCCCGCCGGCTACGACAAGGATCGCGACGGCCCGCTGCCGCTGGTGATGTGGGCCTATCCGGCCGAGTTCACCGACGCCGCCGTGGCCGGTCAGGTGGTGGACACCGCCAACCGCTTCGTGCGCCCGGGCGGGTCGAGCCACCTGTTCCTGCTGACCCAGGGCTATGCGGTGCTGGACGATCCGTCCTTCCCGATCATCGGCAAGGACGGGGCCGAGCCGAACGACACCTATATCGCCCAGCTGACCGCCGATGCGCAGGCGGCGGTGGACGCGGTGGTGGCGCTGGGCGTGGCGGACCGCGACCGGATCGCCGTCGGCGGGCACAGCTACGGCGCCTTCATGACCGCCAACCTGCTGGCCCATACCGACCTGTTCCGCACCGGCATCGCGCGCTCGGGCGCCTACAACCGGACCCTGACGCCGTTCGGCTTCCAGTCCGAGCAGCGGACCTACTGGGAGGCGCCGGAGACCTACAATGCGATGTCGCCCTTCGCCTACGCCGACAAGGTCAATGAGCCGATCCTGCTGATCCACGGCGAGGCGGACGACAACTCGGGCACCTTCCCGGTCCAGTCGGAGCGGTTCTACGCCGCGCTGAAGGGCACCGGCGCGCAGGTGCGGTACGTCGTCCTGCCGCTGGAGGCCCACGGCTACCGGGCGCGGGAGTCGGTCGGCCATACGCTGTGGGAGATGACCCGCTGGCTGGACCAGTATGTGAAGAACGCGGGGCCGCGGGCGGCGGGCGGCCAGTAGCGCCGTTCTCCCTCCCCTCCTAGCGGTACGGGTGGGGAGCGGCGCGCTCGGATACGGACCCCACCCTGTCGGCGCTGCGCGCCGACATCCCTCCCCATGAAGGGGAGGGAGAAGGTCTGCGATCAGTCCTGCCGGGCGAGGGCCACCGCGTCCGGACCGGCGGGATAGCTGAGGCGATCCGAACCGTCGGTGGCGGCCTGCCAGACGGCGCTCGCCACGTCCGCCGGGACGGTCACGATGTCCGGCCGGAAGCCCGCGAAGACCGTCTCGGCGAACGGGGCGTAGGCCGGCGGGATCAGGCCGTTCATGCGGTCGCCCGAGTTGTCGGTGAAGCGCGTCGAGGGGCCGTAGCCCGGTTCGACCAGCTTCACGCGCACGCCGAAGCCCTCAAGTTCATGGGCGAGGGAGGCGGTGAAGCCCTGGACCGCGGTCTTGCTGGCCGTATAGCCCGCCACCAGCGGCATGGGGGCCAGGGTCACGCTGGACGTCACATTGACGATCACCCCAGAACCGCGCTCGCGCATGTCGGGCAGGAAGGCCTGGGTCACGGCCATGGTTCCGAAGGTGTTGGTCTCGAACACCTCGCGGACGGTCGCCATCGGCGTGGCCTCGAAGGCGCCGAGCAGGCCGATGCCCGCATTGTTGACCAGCACGTCGATCGGTCCGGCGCCCTGGACCAGGGCGGCGATGCTGTCGGGGCGGGTCACGTCGAGCGGCAGCAGGCGCAGGCGGTCCGAGGCGGGGAAGAGATCCGGGCGCGGGGTGCGCATGGTGGCGATGACGGTCCAGCCCCGGTCGAGGAAGTGGAGCGCGGTTTCGAGGCCGTAGCCGCTGGAGCAGCCGGTGATGAGCACGGTCTTCATGGGGGTGATCCTTGTGTTTGACCTCATCAGGCTAGCGGGCCGTATCAGGACGTTATACGATCTGAAGTCCGGATTTTATTTGTGATCGTCCAGAATGAGCGACCCCCTCTCTGAAATCATCGGCCTGCTGAGGCCCCGGACGGTGTTCGCCAAGGGCATCAGCGGGGCCGGGCGGTGGGCGGTTCGCTACGCCGAGTTCGGCCATCCGAGCTTCTGCACCGTGCTGGAGGGCCGGTGCCGGCTGGCGGTGGAGGGGCAGGAGCCGGTCGTGCTGGAGCCGGGGGACTTCATCCTGCTGCCCGCGACACCCGGCTTCGTGCTGTCGGGGTTCGAGCCGGCGACGCCCCGGCTGATGGATCCGGACGATGCCGCGCCGGGCGGGGAGTTGCGGCATGGGACGCCGGACGGACCGGCCGACGTGCGGCTGCTGGGCGGCTATTTCGCGTTCGACGCGCCCGACGCCGCCCTGCTGGTGTCGCTGCTGCCGGCGCTGATCCATGTGCGGGGGCCGGGGCGGCTGTCGGCCCTGGTCGAGCTGGTCGCCGACGAGGCCCGCGCGGACCGGTCGGGGCGGGACCTGATCCTGGCCCGGCTGGTGGAGGTGCTGCTGGTCGAGTCGCTGCGGTCGGCGCCGGGGGAGGGGACGCCGCCGGGCCTGCTGCGCGGACTGGCGGACGCCCGTCTGGCGGCGGCGATGCGCGGGATGCACGGCGAACCGTCGCGGGCCTGGACCGTGGAGCAGCTGGCGCGGACGGCGGCGCTGTCGCGATCCGCCTTCTTCGACCGGTTCACCCGCGCCGTGGGCATGGCCCCGATGGAGTATCTGCTGGCGTGGCGGATGGCGCTGGCCAAGACCCTGCTGCGCGCCCGCGACCTGGCCTTGGACGAGGTGGCGCAGCGCGTCGGCTACGGCTCGGCCAGCACCTTCAGCACCGCCTTCAGCCGCTACGTCGGCCAGCCGCCCGGACGCTATGCGCGGGCGGTGGGCTGACGGATCAGGCCTCGACCAGCGGACCCAGGCCCGTCGCCGTCTTCGCCACGGTGAAGGTCTTCAGCGTCCGTTCGCGATAGGGCTTGGCCAAGATGGTGGAGACGGTGCGCAACTCGGCCCTGGCCTGCGTCGGGGTCAGGGTCAGCAGGACGTAGCCCTTGGCGGTCTGGTCGCAGAGGACGACCTCGGGGTTGGCGGCGTTCAGGGCGGCGCCGAGGGGCACGCCGGGGACGTGGTCGCCGGGGGAGGGGCTGGAGATGGAGCTGGTCCCGAACTCGACCGCGCGGCGCATGCCGCCGGCGTCCTTCAGGTCGTTGACCCAGAAGGCGTGGCTGTCGCCGGCCAGGACGATGGGCTCGACCCCGGCCTCGGCGAAGGCGGCGTAGAGGCGCTCGCGGCCGGCGGGATAGCCGTCCCAGCTGTCGAGGTTGAAGGGCACGCCGAGGCTGAACAGCTGCTGGGCCTGCTGGACCTGGGCCCGGATCTCGGGCTTGAGGCTGGCCATCAGGGCCATGATCTCCAGGCGCGAGGCCAGTTTGGAGATGTCCGGCCCCTGCACGCGGGCCATGACGACCTGGTTGCCCAGCACCTGCCACGGCCGGCCGGCGGCCCTGGAAGCCTGCAGGGTGGTCTTGATCCAGTCCCGCTGGCGATCGCCCAGCAGGTCGCGGGCCGGGTCGTTGCGCCTGGCCTCGAAGGCGGCGAGGTCGGGGCCGGCGGCGGTCATCGGCATGTCGGCGGCGTAGGTGAGCTGTTCGTTGCGCGCCGTCAGGCGGGTCTCGACCATCAGCAGGCTGGCCAGGTCGCCGAAGTCGAAGCTGCGGTAGATGGCCTCTTCGGTCAGGCCGCCTTCCGGTTCACGGATCGGCATCCACTCGAAATAGGCCTTCAGCGCCGCGGCCTTGCGGGCGCCGAAGTCGCCTTCGGTGGCGGGCGTGTGGTTCTCGGCGCCCATGGTCCAGGTGTCATTGGCGACCTCGTGGTCGTCCCAGACGCAGATGAAGGCGGCGCGGGCGTGGGCGGCCTGCAGGTCGGGGTCGGTCTTGTACTGGGCGTGCCGCTGGCGGTAGTCGGCCAGGCTGACGATCTCGTGGGCGGGAACCGGGGCGCGGTTCAGGGCCGCGCCGTGGTCCATGCCGTAGTCGCCGGGCTCGGCCCCGTATTCGTAGATGTAGTCGCCGAGGTGGACGACCGCGTCGAGGCGTTCCAGCTTCGAGATGGCGTCATAGGCGTTGAACAGGCCGCCCGGGTAGAGCTGGCACGACACGACGGCCAGAACGGTCTCGGGATTGGCGCCGACGGGCAGGGTGCGGACCCGGCCCTGCGGCGAGCGCGTCTCGCCCGAGGTGAAGGCGTAGCGGTATTCGACGCCGGGCTGCAGGCCCGTGACGGGGATCTTCACCGTGAAGTCGCGCTCCGGCCCGGTCTCGACCGTGCCGCCCGCGACGGCGGCGTAGGCGTCGCCGTCGCGCCAGACCGACCAGTCCACGCGGATGTTGCGCGCCGACGGATCGGACGGAGTCACCCGCGTCCAGATGACGGCGCCGTCGGCGCGGGGATCGCCGGAAGCGACCCCGTGCTGGAAGGCGACCGCCTGGGCGGAACGGGCGGCGGCGGGCAGGCCCGCGCCCGCCGCGCCGGCGCCGATGAGACCGAGAAGGCCGCGACGGTGAAGGGTCATGCGCCGGGCCTCAGTACTTGACGCCGAAGACGACGCCGACGGTGCGGGGCTCGCCGGCGATGAAGGTCGGCATGCCCAGCGCGTCGCCGGTGTTGCCGGCGTCCTTGATGAACTTCTCGTCCAGCAGGTTGTCGGCGAAGGCCTCGACCGACCAGGCGCCGCCGTCCGGCGCGTAGCGCAGGCGCAGGTTCAGCAGGCCGTAGCTGTCCTGGACCTCGTCGACGATCAGGTCGGGGACCAGGTTGCGGGCCTGCAGGTCGGTGCGGTCGTTGTCGTCGTCGAAGAAGACTTCCGACTGCCAGCTGTAGGTCGGCTGGATCCGGAGGGAGCCGCCGGCGACCGGCAGGGTCCAGTTCACGCCGATCGAGGCGCGGTGGTCCGGCGACAGGCGCAGGCGGTTGCCGTCGTAGATGCCCGCCTTGAAGCGCGAGTGGTTGTAGCTGTAGGTCCCGAACACCTCGACCTGATCGCCGACGGCCCACACCGCCTGGCCTTCGAAGCCGTAGGCCTCGGCCTTGCCGGCGTTGGTGACGACGAACTGGACGCCGTCCTGGACCGTCGTCTGGAAGTTCTCGTAGTTGTAGAGATAGACGGCGCCGTCGAGGCGCAGGGTGCGGTCCATCAGGGCGGCCTTGGCGCCGATCTCGAAGCTGTCGACGCTTTCGGCGTCGACTTCCTTGAAGGTCACCGCGCCGCCGGGGGCCGACGGACCGGCCTGGGCCAGCACCTTGGGACGGCGGCCGCGGGCGTAGTTGGCGTAGAGGTTGGCGTCATCCGACAGGGCGTAGCGCGCCGTCAGGCGCCAGGTGACGCCGTCGTCTTCCAGATCGCCGTAGCTGAAGTCGCCGTTGTTGGCGGTCGGCTGGGCGGTCAGGCCGAACAGGGGCAGGACGCCGGCCGGCAGGTTGACCGCGCCCGGGGTCGCCAGGCCGCCGAGCAGCGCCGGGATCTGGGCCGGCGGAACGGCGCCGGTCTGGATCGCCAGCAGGCCGCCGAGGATCGAGCGGCTCTGGACGCTGGAGGCGTAGCCGGTGGTCTTCTCATCGCGGGTGAAGCGGATGCCGGCGGCCACCTCGAAGCGGTCGGTGACGGCGTAGGTCGCGTCCGCGAACACGTCGAACGAGGTCAGTTCCGAGGCGTTGATCGGCGTCTCGATATGGGCGGCCTTCAGGTTGGCGGCGATCGCCGGGGCCAGGGCGCCGGCGCCCAGCGGGGTCAGCAGCTGGGTGATCACGCCTTGCGCGACCGTCGGATAGGCCGCGGCCGGCAGGGTGTTCTGGCCGACGGCGGGATTGCCGTCCAGCACGCCCGACAGCTGGGCCAGGGCCATGCGTTCGTCGAACTGGGTCGGGGTGCGCTGATAGCCGTCTTCGGAGAAGTAGCCGGCGCCGACGAAGCCGGAGAAGCGGCCGCCGTTGTCGTAGTTGAGGCGGAACTCCTGGCTGGTCTGCTCGCCATGGGCCTCTTCGGCGGCGGTCAGGATCGGCAGCGATACGCCGTCGGCGTCGAAGGTCTCGTACGAATTGAACTCGCGGTAGGCGGTGGTCGAGGTCAGGGTCAGGCTGTCCGACAGATCCCAGGACACGATGCCCGTCACGCCCCAGACGTCGCGGTCGAGGCCCAGTTGCTTGCCGCCGTCGAACAGGGCCGAGGGCGTCAGGGCCGCGCCCGTCCAGGGCTCGCGCGTGCCGAGGACGGCGCCGGTGGTCGGATCCTGCGGCGTGAAGGCCAGCGACTTGAATGCGGTGCCGGCCGAGTCGTCGGTCTGATAGTTGGCGATCACGTCGATGCGCAGGCCTTCGGCGGGGCGGAAGGCGCCCGACAGGCGCAGGGCCTGGGTGTCGAAGCTGTTGTAGTTTTCGCCACCGAGCAGGTTCTGGATATAGCCGTCGCGGGTCTTGCGGCGGACGGCGAAGCGGATGGCGGCGGTGTCGCCGATGGGCGCGTTCACCACCAGGTCGCCGATGGCGTAGGAATAGTCGCCCAGGCCGATGCGGCCCGAGGCGGCCCACTCGCCGATCACGGCCTTGTTCTGGATGACGTTGACCGCGCCGATCAGGGCGCCGCGGCCGTAGAGGGTCGACTGCGGGCCCTTGGCCACCTCGACACGCTCGATGTCGAACAGCTCGACATAGGAGCCGCGCGACTTGGAGATGGAGACGCCGTCCTGGAAGACCGAGACGCGCGGTTCGGCGGTGGCGGCGCCCGAGTCCGAGGTGATGCCGCGCATCACGAAGCCCGGGTTGTTGGGCGACTGGTTCTGCACCAGGAAGCCGGGGGTGAAGGCCGACAGCTCCTCGAAGTCCTGCACGCCGAGGCTCTCGAGGCGCTCGCCGGAGTAGGCGGTCAGGGCGAAGGGCACCTCGACGGCGCTCTGCTGACGCAGCTGGGCGGTGACGACGACCTCGTCCAGCTGGGCGGCGGCGGCCTCCTGGGCCGAAGCGGTTCCGGCCAGGGCCCAGACGACGCCCAGGGCGCTGGCGCCGAGCAGGATGGACGGACGTTGAACGCGATGAATCATGACGGGCCCCCGAGGTGAGGAGCCCGACCTAGCGGGGCTGTATGCCGTCGAAGCGACGGTGGGACGACCGGGAGGTGAAGCTGGCGCGTCGTCCGCGTGACCTTCGCTCCGTGGACGGCGGACCCGCGCGCGCCAAGCCGCTTCGGAAGAGCCCGCCACGGCTGAACCTTTGCCGCAGCGCAACATTACTGTTGCGCCAGCGTCGCTTGTCGGGTCACGCTGCAAATTCATTGCGGTGGGAGCGGCATGGCCTTCGACGAGATGTCCGGTGACGGTGGAGACGTCCGCGAAAGCTATCGCGGGCTGGCGCGCTGGCTGGCGGACGCGCCGGAGGGCCTGCTGCAGGCGCGCTCGCGCCAGGCGGAACTGTTCTTCCGGCGGATGGGGGTCACCTTCGCGGTCTACGGCGACGCCGAGTCCAGCGAACGGCTGATCCCCTTCGATGTGGTGCCGCGGATCATCGGCGCGACCGAATGGGCCGGGCTGGAGAAGGGGCTGATCCAGCGGGTGTCGGCGATCAACGCCTTCCTGGCCGACATCTATGGCGCTCAGGAGTGTATCAAGGCGGGGATCGTCCCGGCCGAGCTGATCCTGACCAATCCGCAGTACGCGCCCGAGATGCAGGGCCGCCGCCCGCCGCGCGACATCTGGGTGCAGATCGCCGGCGTCGACCTGGTGCGCACGGGCGAGGACGGCTTCTACGTGCTGGAGGATAACTGTCGCACGCCGTCGGGGGTCTCCTACATGCTGGAGAACCGCGAGATGATGATGCGGCTGTTCCCCGACCTGTTCGCCGACTATCCGGTGCGGCCGGTCGAGACCTATGCCGACATGCTGCTGGCGTCCCTGCGGGCCTGCGCGCCCGAGGCGGCGGGGGCGGACCCGACCATCGTGGTGCTGACGCCCGGACCGTTCAACTCGGCCTATTACGAGCACAGCTTCCTGGCCGACAAGCTGGGGGTGGAGCTGGTCGAGGGCCGCGACCTGTTCGTCGACGACGGCCGGGTCTTCATGCGCACGACCGAGGGCCGCAAGCAGGTCGACGTCGTCTATCGCCGCATCGACGACGCCTTCCTGGATCCGCTGACCTTCCGCCCGGATTCGGCGCTGGGCGTGCCCGGGCTGATGACCGCCTATGAGGCGGGGACGGTGACCCTGGCCAATGCGGTCGGCACCGGCGTGGCCGACGACAAGGCCGTCTACACCTACATGCCGGAGATCATCCGCTTCTTCACCGGCGAGGAGCCGATCCTGAAGAATGTGCCGACCTGGCGGTGCCGCGAGCCTGAGGCGCTGAAGCACGTGCTGGCCAACCTGGGCGACCTGGTGGTCAAGGAGGTCGGGGGATCCGGCGGCTACGGCATGCTGGTCGGACCGGCGGCGTCGAAGACGGAGATCGAGGCCTTCCGCAAGAAGCTGATCAACGATCCCGACGACTTCATCGCCCAGCCGACGCTGGCCCTGTCGACCGCGCCGACGCTGGACAAGGGCGAGCTGCACGGGCGGCACGTCGACCTGCGGCCGTTCGTGCTGTCCAGCCCCGAGGGGGTGAAGGTGGCCCCCGGCGGCCTGACGCGCGTGGCGCTGAAGCCCGGCTCGCTGGTGGTGAACTCCAGCCAGGGCGGCGGGACCAAGGACACCTGGGTGCTGGACGTCTGATGCTTTCGAGAACCGCAGACAGCCTGTACTGGACCGGCCGCTATATCGAGCGGGCGGACTTTCTCGCCCGCATCCTGGAGGCCACGATCCGGCTGGCCGCCATTCCGACCCGGGGCGACGGAGACGCCGAGACGGTGTGGGCCAGCGCCCTGGCCTCGGCCGGCGCGCCCAAGGCGCTGGGCCGGTCGCCGACGGAGAAGTCGGTGCGCGAGTACCTGGCCTTCGCGCCGGACAACGCCTCGTCGATCACCGCCTGCATCACCCGGGCGCGGACCAATGCGCGCTCGGTGCGCACCGCCCTGACGGTCGAGCTGTGGGAGGCGATCAACGGCGCCTGGAATGGGCTGGCCGAGCAGGGCCAGCCGACCCGCCGCGACGACTTCGGCCACTTCCTGGAATGGGTGAAGACGGTCACCCTGTCGGTCGAGGGCGCGGCCTCGCGGACCATGCTGCGCAACGACGGCTACTATTTCCTGCGCCTGGGCGCGGCGATCGAGCGGGCCGACAACACCGCCCGCCTGCTGGACGTGAAATACCACCTGCTGCTGCCCGAGGGCGAACGGGTGGGCGGACAGCTGGATTACTTCCAGTGGACGACCCTGCTGCGCGAGGTGTCGGCGCTGACGGCCTATCGCTGGGTCTACCGGGACTCGGTCAAGCCGTGGCTGGTGGCGGACCTGCTGGTGCTGAACCGGCAGATGCCGCGTTCGCTGGCCAGCTGCCAGACCTCGATCGTGCGCTACCTCGAACGGCTGGCCAGCGACTACGGCCGGCGCGGTCCGGCCCAGCGGCTGGCGGCGGAGCGGATGCGGGCCTTCGAGACCTCGAAGATCGAGACCATCTTCCAGGCCGGCCTGCACGAATACATCCAGAGCTTCCTCGCCGAGAATGGTCGGCTGGGGCAGGCCATCACCGAACAGTACCTGAGCTGATGCGCATCCGGATCGACCACGCCACGACCTACGCCTACGACCGGGCGGCCCGGTTCATCATCCAGACCCTGCGCCTGACGCCGCGCTCCAGCGAGGCGCAGACGGTGCGCGACTGGCAGGTGGAGACGGACGTGGACGCCCGCCTGCGCCGCTCCGAGGACGCCTTCGGCAACATCGTCCACGCCCTCTATACCGAGCAGCCGACCAAGAGCCTGACGATCAGGGTGACCGGCGAGGTGGTGACCAGCGACACGGCGGGCGTGATCCCGCCGGACCAGGAGAGGCTGTCGCCGCTGGTCTTCCTGCGCGATACGGACCTGACGAAACGGGACAAGCTGATCTCGGTCTTCGCGTCCGAGTTCCAGGCCCATCCGCCGCTGGACCGGATGCACCGGCTGATGGCCGCCATCAATGGATCGGTGGCGTTCGAGGTCGGAGTGACCACGCCGACGAACACCGCCAGCGAGGTCCTGGCCCTGGGGCGGGGGGTCTGCCAGGACCACGCCCACGTCTTCATCGCCTGCGCCCGCCAGATGGGCGTGCCCGCCCGCTATGTCTCGGGCCATCTGGCGCGGCGCGACCGGGCCGATCAGGAGGCCGCCCACGCCTGGGCCGAGGCCTGGATCGAGGGTCTGGGCTGGGTCGGCTTCGATCCGGCCAACGGCGTCTGCCCGACCGAGCGCTACGTCCGCATCGCCACCGGCCTGGACTATCTGGGCGCCGCCCCGGTCCGCGGGGCCAGCTACGGCGGGAGCGGAGAGACTCTTGCGGTCCGCCTGACCGTACGTGATGCGGACATGCAACAGGGCCAACAGCAGGCGTAGCCGTGGGGTCGTACGTCGCGGGAATCTGTTACGGTCGGGCGAATTCTGACGTTCGCGGGATACGACACGTCCAATGACCTACTGCGTGGGCCTGCTGGTTGATGAGGGGCTGGCGATGATCGCCGACACCCGCACCAATGCGGGCGTCGACAACATCTCGTCCTATCGCAAGCTGCATGTCGTCGATCATCCAGGCGAGCGCGTTTTGGCCGTGGCCACGGCGGGCAATCTGTCGGTGACCCAGACGGCGCTGGCCATGGTCCGCGAGGGCGTCCACCTGAACGTCGGCGAAGAGCCCGAGACGCTGGAGAACGCCCCGTCGCTGTTCCGCTGCGCGCAACTGCTGGGCCACGCGCTGCGCAACGTGCGCCAGTCGATCGCGCCGGCGCTGGAGGCGGACAGCCTGAACACCTCGGCCTCGATGCTGCTGGGCGGCCAGATCGCCGGCGGGCCGATGCAGCTGTATCTGATCTACAGCCAGGGCAATTTCATCGAGTGCGGGCCCGACACCCCCTTCATGCAGATCGGCGAGGCCAAATACGGCAAGCCCATCCTGGTCAGCGGCCTGCGCGGGAGCACGCCGCTGGCCGAGGCGGTGAAGCTGGGGCTGATCTCGTTCTCGACCACGATGCGCAGCAATGTCGGCGTCGGCGCGCCCTTCGACATGCTGACCCTGCGCCGCGGCATGATCAGCGGCGACGAGCGCCGGATCGAGGTGGACGATCCCTATTTCGAGGATCTGCATGACCGCTGGACCCGGGCCCAGGCCCAGGCCCGCGCGGCCATGCCAGAACCGCCGTGGATGATGGCCGCGAATCCCTAGCGGCCGCCGGGTTCGACCATCCAGCCGACGATGCGGCGAACGACCGGCAGGATGGCCAGCAGGACCGGGAAGGCCACGACCCAGGACAGGCCCCACGAGGGCAGCCACGTCGCCGGGAAGGCCGGCGACAGGCCGAGGCCGCGCAGCGTCGTGATGGCCGAGACCACGCCGCTCATGATGACCGACAGGACCAGGGGCTGGACGACAGCGTTGTAGCGCGCCGGCAGGCGGCGGAAGACGATGATGGAAGGGTGCATTGAGCGTCTCTGTTGGAAAGGGTCGTCGGCCATGTCGCATCCGCCGGAGATCCGGCTGCCCCGGCCGCGACCGGGAGGGATGCGTTGTCTGACGTGAGACGCTTACGGCCGCCCGGAGGCGACGGGGCGGTGTCTAGAGTATGTGCGAACGAATCGCAAGTGGCGGCGGCGGAGTCCGGCGCGGCCTGCTTGCGTTAACGGTCTGAAGCCGCCTAGCCTGTCGCCATGCCCGCCTTCGACACCCCCTCGACTCCCGCCGATTTCGCCTTCTTCGAGCCCCTGCGCGTGCGCTGGGCAGAGGTGGACATGCAGGGGGTGGTCTTCAATCCGAACTACCTTGTCTACGCCGACGTCGCGATGGCCGAGTATTTCCGGGCGATCGGCCTGCCGGGGCATGAGGGGACGACGGGCCTGGGGATCGACATGTTCGCGGCCGGGGCGAAGCTGGACTTCCGGGCGTCGGCCCGTTGCGACGAGATGCTGAGGCTGGGCGCGCGGATCGAGCGGTTCGGACGCAGCTCGTTCCAGCCGCGGGTGGGGATCTTCCGGGACGACGAACTGCTGGCCGACGTCGGCCTGACCTATGTGTGCGTGGCGCTGGACGGGTCGCGTAAGGCCGTGCCCGTCCCGGAGGCCTTCATCGCGGCGGTGCGGGGCCTGGAGGGACGGATCGTCCGCGGCTGAGCGGTTGCGACGCCCGCCGCCCGCGATAGGGTGGGGCATGATCCAGTCGCTGAATCGCCGTTACGCCCTGACCCTGATGGGCGGCTCCGCCCTGGCCGGCCTGAGCGGCCTGCCCGCGAACGCGCAATCCGGGTGGCGGTCCGAGGACTGGGCCGCCCTGGGCGCCGATGTGAAGGCCGAGTTCAAATGGGCCTGGGACCACTATGTCGACAAGGCGTGGGGCCGGGACGAGATCAATCCGGTCTCCGGCACGGCGCGCTCCTTCTTCATCGAGGGCCATGACCTGGGCCTGTCGCTGGTCGAGGCGCTGGACACCCTGTGGATCATGGAACTGGACGAGGAGTTCCAGGCCGGCGTCGACTGGGTGAAGGCGAACCTGAACTTCGACATCGACGACTATTCGCAGGTGTTCGAGACCAACATCCGTCTGGTCGGCGGCCTGATCTCGGCGCACCTGGCGTGCGGCGATCCGGTGCTGCTGGACAAGGCGAAGGACCTGGCCGACCGGCTGATGAAGGCCTTCGACGCCTCGCCGCACGGCCTGCCGTACCGCTATGTGAACCTGAAGACCGGGGCGGTGCGCGACCCGGAGACCAACCTGGCCGAGATCGGCACCTATGCGACCGAGTTCGGGGTTCTCAGCCAGCTGACCGGCGACAGCCGCTACTATGCGGCGGCCAAGCGGGCGATGAAGCACGCGCTGGACATGCGCTCCGACAAGGGGCTGATGGCCGCCAACATCCACGCCGAGACGGGGCTGTTCATCAGCCGCAACGCCTCGATCGACGTCTATGCGGACAGTTTCTACGAATACCTGTGGGACAGCTGGGAGCTGTTCGGCGACACAGACATGAAGCGCTGGGCCGAGGAGTGCATGGGGGCCATGGTCGCGCACCAGGGCAAGCGGTTCGACGGCCGCCTGTGGTTCCCGATGGTGGACTATGAGACCGCCGAGACGACCGCGTATTCGCAGACGGTGCTGGGCGCCTATCTGGCCGGGCTGCTGGGGCAGGTGGGTCAGAAGGCGGCGGGGGACGACTTCCTGGCCACCTACACCGAGATGCAGGAGCAGTACGTCATCATCCCGGAATCGACGGACGTGCGCACCCGCACGCCGCGCGGCAAGGGCACCGGCCTGCGGCCCGAGTTCGCCGACGCCTGCCTGAACCTGTGGCTGGGCGACCGGGACGACCGCTACCGCGCGCTGACGGCCATCCACTATCGCAACATGAAGGCCACCTCGAAGGCGGCCTATGGCTACACCTCGCTGAAGGACATCACGACGCGGCCGATGGAGCAGGGCGACAACTGCCCCGGCTACTGGTGGTCCGAGCAGATGAAATACTACTTCATCCTGTTCGCCGAGCCGAAGCGGGTGGACCTGAACCGGCTGCAGCTGAGCACCGAGGCGAACGTGCTGCGCGGGTTCGTGAAGGCCTAGGCCTGCGCCTCGTCGTTCGCCGCCTCGTCCGCATGCGGCAGCGGCAGGGTGACCCGGAACAGGCTGCCCTTGCCGGGCTCGCTCTCGACCTGAAGGCGGCCGCCCATGACGGTGGTCAGGCCGTGGCTGATGGCCAGGCCGAGGCCGGCGCCGTCGGTGGAGCGGGTGGAGGATTCGTCGGCCTGGCTGAAGGCGGTGAACAGGTCGGCGACGACCTCGGGCGCCATGCCCGGGCCGGTGTCTTCGATCTCGAAGATCAGGGCGTTGTGGGTTTCGCGGGCGCGGACGGTGACGGTTCCGTCGGTGGTGAAGCGGACCGCGTTGTCGATGAGCGGTTCGACCAGGCGGGCGATCTGGCCCTCGTCGCCGAGCCGGGACGTCGGAGCCTTGGCCTCGATCCTGAACTTCAGCCCCTTGGCGGTCGCGCCGCCGCGGTAGTCCGTGGCCATCTGGCGCAGCAGCTGGTCGGGACTGAAGGGGCGGGGGTGCAGTGCCACCGCCTCGTTCTGCAGCCGCATGGCGACCAGCAGGTTCTCGATCAGCCGCAGCTGGGCCTTGCCCGCCTCCTTGAGCACGGCCATGCGGTCGCGCTGCTGCGGGGTCAGCAGGTCGTCCTCGATCACCTGGGCCATGCCCAGGACGCCGTTCAGCGGGGTGCGCAGCTCGTGGCTGATGTTGGACAGGAAGCGGGACTTGGCGGCGCTGCCGGCCTCGGCCTTCTCCAGAGCCTGAGCGAGGGCCTGTTCGCTCTCGCTGAGGCGACGCACGTCGTCGGCGACGCGGCGGAACAGCAGGGCGGCGGCCAGCAGGGTGGCGACCAGCAGGATCAGCATCAGGGGGCCGGCCTCGCGCAGGATGCGGGCGCCCGGCGCCTCGTGCGTCCAGACGATCCAGCCCAGGGTCCGGCCCTCGATGTCGCGGATCGCTACGGCGGTCTGGTGGCCGCGCAGGGCCGGGGCGCCGGCGCCGGGGCGATAGGCGGCCTGCTTGAGGCCGAGTTCGGTTCCCAGCGGCTCCACCACCGTCTCGAAGGGCTTGAAGGAGACGATGATGGGATCCGCGGCGGGGACCGGGCCCCCGTCGGTATGGCGCACGACGGTCGAGGCCGCGGCGAGCCAGGTCCGGCCCTCGACGCCGATCACGGCGCTGCGCAGGCGGACGGCCTTCATGTCGACGGCGGACCGGTCCCGGACGGCCGCGCGGTTTCGGACGTCGGTGACGAGAGGCGCGGCGGCGTGGGCGAAGGGCTGGGCCGGGTCGGCGCCCGCCGCCTTGCCCGCGAGGCTGACGCGGATCAGGCGGCCCTTGTCGTCATAGGCCGCGGTCGCGGCGTGGCCGCTCTGGACCGCGAAGAAGGCCCCGAGGTGATGGTCGATCCAGTCCGCGTCATGGGCGACCAGACGCAGGACCGCCTCGTCCCAGATGGTGCCGGCGGTCAGGTCGGCGGTGACGCCCTTCAGCGCGCCGGCCACCCTCAGGTCGACCAGATGCTGTTCCTTCTCCCGCTGGTGGGCGTCGATGGCCGAACCGACCACGGCCAGCACCGCCAGCATCCCCAGACTGGCCAGGGCCACAAGGAGGATCGCGACCCGAAAGGTCGTCCATGTCCGGCTACGCAACACGCACACTCCACACCTGGCCGCCTGTACGCGCGGCCATCGACGGCGGCGTTATGAACGGCGAGGGTGAACGCGGGGTTAGCCCTGTGTGACGGATCAGCGTCCGGGGGCGCTCATCGAATACGGCCGCTCCGCCGCCGTCGTTCCCCACGTCAGGTTCGGCTCGGTCCCCATGACGAAATGGAGCTCGCCTCCGGCCTGGATCTCGTCGTGGCCGATCCAGGCGCGGTCCAGCGGGCGGCCGTTCAGGCTGACCGACTGGACATAGAGGTTCTCGTCCGAGAGGCCCTCGGTCGAGATGACGAAGCGGCGACCGTTGGGCAGGTTGAGGGCGGCGCGCGACACGAAGGGACGGCCGATGACGTACTGGCCCGAGGCCGGGGTGACCGGATAGAAGCCCAGCGCCGTGAACATCAGCCAGGCCGACATCTGGCCCACGTCGTCGTTGCCCGCCAGGCCGTCGGGCCGCGAGTGGTACTGGCTGTCCATGATCTGCTTGAGCCGCGCCTGCGTCCGCCAGGGAGCGCCGGCGAAGACATAGGCGTAGGCCGAGTGGTGGCTGGGCTCGTTGCCGTGGATGTACTGGCCGATCAGGCCGGCGATGTCCTCGGCGTGGGAGTAGTCCAGCCCGGTGTTGTCGTGGTCGAACATGGCGTCCAGCCGGGTGATCGCCGCCTGATCGCCGCCCAGGGCGGTGACCAGTCCGGCCATGTCCTGCGGCACGAACCACGAATACTGCCAGGCGTTGCCCTCGGTGTAGTCCGAGCCGTAGTTGATGGCGGTCGGGTCGAAGGGCGTGCGGAAGCTGCCGTCGGCCAGGCGGGCGCGGACGAAGCCCGTCTCGGTGTCGAAGGTGTTGCGCCAGAAGCCGGCGCGGCGGTCGAACGTTCGCTGGACATCCGTGCGGCCGAGGCGCTCGGCCATGCGGGCGATGGTCCAGTCGTCATAGGCGTACTCGACCGTCTTGGACGCCGCCTCGGGCTCGCGGTCGATGGGCACCCAGCCCAGGTCCATGTAGTCGCCCAGCCCGCCGTAGGGCCGGTAGCTGGCGCTGGCCACCATGGCGTTCAGCGCCGCCTCGCCGTCGACGCCCTCGACGCCCTTCAGGTAGGCGTCGGCGATGACCGGGACGGCGTGGTAGCCGATCATGGTCCAGGTCTCTTGGCCCGCGAACGACCAGACCGGCAGGATGCCGTAGGGGCTGACCTTCTGCGCCGCGATCAGGGAGTTGATCATGGCCGCGTTGCGGGTGTCGGGCTGGACCAGGGTCAGCAGCGGATGCTGGGCGCGGAAGGTGTCCCACAGGCTGAAGGTCGAGTGGACGGTGAAGTCGGACTGGTGGACGGCGTTGTCCGGCCCCCGCCAGCGGCCGTCGGCGTCGCCGTGCACCGACGGCGCGATCAGCGAATGGTAGAGGGCGGTGTAGAGGCCGGCGCGCATCTCGGGCGCGGCCTCGATGTCGACGGCGCCCAGCGCCTCTTCCCAGGCGGTGCGGGTGCGGGCGCGCACGCCGTTGAAGTCGAAGTCGCCGCCCTCGCTGTCGAGGTTGCGGATGGCGCCGTCTTCATCGACCGAGGAGACCGCGACCTTGACCAGCAGCGGTCCGGCGATGGAGCCGAAGTCGAAGGCGGCCTCCAGCGCGCGGCCCTGGACCTGGGCGCGGTCGTCCATGGCGCGGCCCGGCTGGCGGAAGCCGTTGTAGGGGATGTTCTCCTCGCGGTTCTGCAGCTGGTAGCCGACCATGGGGCGCGAGAAGCGCATGGCGAAGTAGAGCTGGCGGCCGGGGGCCCAGCCGCGCGTCTCGCGGAAGCCGGTGACCGTGCCGTCCGGACGCACCCGGATGCGCGACCACAGCACCTTGCCCGGGTAGTCGTAGATGGACGGGCGGAAGTCGAGCAGGATGCGGGCCGGCTGGGCGCGCGGGAAGCTGTAGCGGTGCAGGCCGACGCGGACGCCGGCGGTCAGCTCGGCGCGGACGCCGGAATCGGTCAGGCTGACGGCGTAGTAGCCGGGATCGGCGACTTCGGAGGCCTTGTTGTAGCGCGAGCGGTAGCCCGAACCGGGCTGGGCCGGATCGCCCGCGTCCCAGCGCACCTCGCCCGAGATCGGGGTGAGCAGCACGTCGCCGAGATCCGAGTGGCCGGTGCCCGAGAAATGGGTGTGCGAGAAACCGAGGATGGTCGGGTCGTCGTAGCGGTAGCCCGCGGCCCAGTCGTAGGACTGGCGGAAGGGCCGGAAGTCGGTGTCCGGGCTCAGCTGCACCATGCCGAACGGTGCGACGGCGCCGGGGAAGGTATGGCCCTTGCCCGCCGTTCCGATGAAGGGATCGACCGCCTCATAGGCCGTCGGCGGCGCGGTCGGCGCCTCCTGCGCCGTGGCGCAGCCGGACAGGGCCAGGGTCGCGAACACCGCCGCCAGGATGGTGTGATGACCGATCCGTCTCATGCCGAAGCCCTCCGCCCAGTGATCCGCCGAACCTAGGCAGGTTGGCCGGGCGAGGGAAGGCGGATGCGGGCGTGCGCGAGAGGGCTGGCGTGATGATCGCGCCGGTTGTTTACTGCCAAATTCTCGCTCGCTGAACGCTGGACACCGAACATGGCCGTCGTCACCGCCTTCGCCGCCGCGCTGGCCCTGGGCCTGCCGCCGCAGGACGCGGTCCAGGATCCTCCGGCCACGACCCTGGACGAGGTCGTCGTCGAGAGCCGGACCCTGCGGGAGACGGTCGACAGCTTCGTCGAAGGCGTCATCGCCGCGCCGATCGGTCGGGCGCCGGCCCGGTGGCACAGGAAGGTCTGCGTCGGGGTCGCCAATCTTCGGCGCGACGCGGCGCAGGTCATCGTCGACCGGGTGTCGGCGGTCGCGCTCGAGGCGGGGCTGGAGGTCGGGGAGCCCGGCTGCAAGGCCAATATCCTGGTCGTGGCCAGCGACGACGGCGACGCCATGGCGCGCGCCCTCGTGGAGGCGGCCCCGCTGGCCTTCCGCCCCGGATACGCCGGCGCCTCGCGAAGCGGGTTCCAACTGCAACGCTTTCAGGAGGGGGGCGCGCCGGTGCGCTGGTGGCACGTCAGCATCCCGGTGACGGATGACGGACAGATCGCCGTGCGAATGCCGGGGGACCCCGGGGCGCCGGTCATTCCGCAGGAGAACAGCCGGTTGCGGACCACCCTGCGCAATAATCTGCGCAGCGCCTTCATCGTGATCGATCTGCCGCGCGCGTCCGGCCTCAACTTCCAGCAATTGGGCGACTACATCGGCATGGTGGCGATGGCCCAGATTGATCCGGAGGCGGAGACGGCGGCCTTCGACACCGTGCTGAACCTGTTCGAACCGGGCCGTCAGGTCGAGGGCCTGACTGGATGGGACGCCTCCTATCTGAAGTCGCTCTATGACGCCGAGCTGAACCGCAAGCTGCTGAACCAGCAGACGGGCGAGGTGGGCCAGCTGATGTTGCGGGACCAGCAGGCCGCGACCCGGCCGGAGTGACGGCGGCTCAGCCGGTCATATAGGGCGCCCACATGAAGGCGATCGCGCCGAACACGCCGATCGCCGTATAGGCCGTGGCGGCGACCAGCAGCAGGGCGACGGCTGTCTTCACGGCGGGGTTTCTGGTCCGGGAGGCGGCGAAATAGATCTCCAGCAGGGCCAGCGGGATCAGATAGCTGCCGAAGGTCAGCACGACGTCGGCGGGGCCGGACATGTCCTTGGTCATGCCGACCGGTCCCTTGTTGACCACGACCCAGCCCATCAGCCCGACCCGCAGGAACCAGACCCCGCTGACCACCATGAAGGTGCGCATCGCCCAGCGGCGGTGCGTCTCGAAGCGCCGCTTGACGGCGTGACGCCAGGCCAGTCCTCCGAAGACGAGGATCAGCAGGCCGTTGATCAGGATGGCGACGGCGGAAATGGTCGACAGATAGGTGCCGCGCACGACCGCCAGCCAGATGCCGCTCAGAGCCATGAAGCCGCCGATCACCAGGAAGCATCGCCCGGTCCAGCGGTGCAGGGCTGGAAACCGGCTGCGGATCTGCGGGACCAGTTGCATCAGGCCGGCGAGCGTCACGACGGAGGCCAGCAGGACGTGGGCGGCGAAGACCAGATTGCCGGTGTGGTCGCCTTCGACATAGCCGTCGATCAGGGGCTTGTCGTTCCAGCCCGCGAAATTCCCGGTCGCGGTGCGGACGCCGTAGAAGACCAGGATGAAGCCGATGAAGGCGATCTGGCCGACGGCGGCGACCAGGAACCAGAGGACGCCGGACCAGCGCAGCAGTTTCGCGGCCGCGTTCCGGACCGGCGTGGGTGAAGGGGTGTTCGACATAGGCTCTCCCGATGACGCCTCGCATGAGGTCGTCGGCAGGCTCGCGGCGTGGGCGGACGGCGTCTCGCCGATTTGGAATTCGGCCAGAACCTGTTTCGTCGGGACCGGCCCCGCTGGACGGGACCGTCGCTTCAGGTCATCAATCCCGCGAGTTTCGGAAGGGCCGGGATGTCCACGCTGACAGTGCAGAGCGCGCCGGGGGGCAGGTTGCTGTCGTCGTGGCGGTCGCTGGACCGGCTTCACGTCCACGCCGTGATCACGGCCCTGTCCTTCGTGAGCTATGTGCTGGGCCGGCTGTTCGACGGCGGCGCCGGGACGGTCTTCGCCGTCGGCGGCGTGGGGGCCTGCGGATGGGCCTGGCTGCTGACGCGCGCCCTGTTCGATGCCGAGCCGCACGACGCCCGCTGGCCGCGCGTGGTGGCCCTGATCATCCAGCTTTCCGGCGCGGCGGCCATCCTCCTGCCGGACGGGAGCGCCGCCGCCGGGATCGCCGAGAACGGCTATGTGCTGTGCGGGTCCGCCGCCCTGCTGCTGACCTTCGTCGAGCCGTTCAGCCGCCGCCGGCCGGGATTTCCGACGTCCGAGACGCGGTTCCGGATCGTCTTTCTGGTGGTCTACACCCTGCTGGTCGCCGTCTCGATCCTGGGGCTGCGCAGCGCGGGGGGCGGCCAAGCGGAGGCCGACCGGATCGAGCTGATCAAGGCCGCCTGCGCCTTCGCCGGACTGTGGGCGTGCGGAGCCGCGGTCTGGTTCCGGGTGACCCATCCGCTGGAGCGGGACAGCCACGGGCGAACCGCGCGGCGGGCCGCGACGACCGAGGACCTGCGGCTGGCCGAACGCCTTCAGCGCCTGCTCCGCGAGGAAGAGCTGCACACCGAGCCGGACCTCCGGATCGCCGACGTCGCGGCGCGGCTGGGGGAGCCGGAATACCGGGTGTCCCAGTGCATCGCCGGCCTGGGCTTTCCCAACTTCAACCGGCTGATCAACCATCACCGGATCCGGCGGGCGAAGGCCCTGCTTGCCGACGCCGCCTATCGGGGATCGATCCTCGAGATCGCCTTCGACTGCGGGTTCGGCTCGCTGGGCCCCTTCAATCGCGCCTTCCGGGACGAGGTCGGGATGACGCCCCGCGCCTTCCGCAAGTCGAACGAAGAGGCCGCGGGCGCGCAGGCCTGAGGGCTGTCAGCAGGCGAACGAAACCCCGCCGGCCGAGGGCCGACGGGGTTCAGCGGCTTCCGGGGAAGACCAGATCAGTCGTCGCGGCCCGCGCCGCCGCCGGCGTTGGCGCCGACCGAGGCCGAGGCCCCGTTACGGTTCGCCGAAGCCGATCCGTTCACGCCGGCGGCGCCGTCGGCGCGGCGACGAGCGGGGCGGGCCGAACCGTCGGCCGAACCGGACGCCGATCCGTTCACGGAGCCGTCGCGGGCGGACGCGGCGCCGCCCAGCATGCCGGAGCCTTGTCCCTGCGCCGATCCGGCGGCGCCGGACGCCGCGCCCTGGGTCGTGCTCTGGGCCGAGCCATAGGCGCCGGCCGCGGTAGACCCCACGGTTCCGACGGCGCCGGACGCCGTATCACGGGTGCGTTCGGCGGCGGCCGCAGCGCGGGCGCGGGTCCGCTCTGCGGCGGCGTCGGCGCGGGCCCTGGCCCGTTCGGCGCGGCGTTCCGTCCGCGACAGGGTGTCGGTCGCGCGGTCGCGGACCATCCCGCTGTCGAGGGAGCCGCCCAGGCCGCCCGTCAGCGACCCCTGGCCGCCCAGCGAGCCGCCCAGGCCTCCAACCTGGCCGCCCAGACCGCCGGTCAGGCCGCCGGAACCGCCCAGGACCTGGGCCTGCGATGCGCCGGCCAGGGCCAGGCCGAACGCGACGGTCGCCATCATCAGGGTCTTCTTCATGATCGTATCTCCTGCAGATCGCGGGCGTGATCGCCCTCGCAGGGTCCAACGACGGGTCCGGGCGGTTTCATCCCGGGCGCTGCAAAAAACTTCTAGCGGCTGAGCTGGCCGCGCGCGCCGACCGCGCCGGGCGCGACCCGCAGGTCCGCGCCGACCAGGCCATGGCCATAGACGGGATCGCGGCCCGGAGCGCCCATGTCGGTCGCCGACCGCGCCAGGGCCTCGACCGCCGAGGACCCTCCGCCCCGGCGCGCCAGCAGTCCCGCCACCAGGGGCGCGGCGAACGACGATCCGCGCACCCTGGTCCAGCCGCCCGCCGGACCGGCGGCGGCCATGTCGGCGCCGGGCGCGACGAAGTCGACCTGCGGACCCCGGCCGGTCTCGGGCAGGATCCGGTTCCGGCCGCTGACCGCCCCGACCCCGACCACGCCGTCATAGGCGGCCGGATACAGGGCGGCGGCGGCCGGTCCGTCGTTTCCGGCGGCGGCGACGATCGTCACGCCTCGCGCCTGGGCGCGCGCGACCGCGCGTTCGACCAGTGCATTGCGCGGACCGACGAGGCTGACGTTCACGACCTGCGCGCGCTGCTCGACCATCCAGGCGAGCGCCTGGGCGAGCCCCGTGGAGGACCCGCCCGCCGCCTGGCCGCCATAGATGTCCGCCACCAGCAGGTCGGCGCCGGGATCGGCCCCGGAGAAGGCGCCGCTGCGCCCGACCATCAGGGACGCCACCGCCGTGCCGTGCGCGCCCAGCCGGGGCGGGCCGGCGAAGCCGCGCTGGCTGATCCGCGATCCGGCGAGGGCCGGATGGGTCGCCTCCACCCCCGTGTCGATCAGGCCCAGCCTGGCCCCGCCCGCCTGCGGACCGGGCGGCGCGGGGGCGTTCGATCGGGGCGCAGCCGTCTCGCTCCCGGCGGGCGAATAGATGTGGTTGAAGCTGACGTCCGCGTCGGGAGCCAGCGCCCGCAGCCGGGCCACGGCGCGGGCCAGCGGCCATCGCGCGGGCGGCGCCAGCACGACGACCGACAGGTCCAGCGCCTCCAGACGGTCCGCCCGGATCACGGTGAAACCGGCGCGCACCGCCTCGGCCCGGGCCGCATCGGACAGGTCGACGGCGACGATCTGCGCCGCCACCACCGGCCAGCCCTGGGGATCGGTCTGAAGGGCGCCGTCCGAACGCCGCACCAGGTCGGCCAGCCGCGACGGGGCCTGCAGCGCCCGGTCGATCGCCTGTCGCCCCAGGGCGTCCACGTCCGCGACCCCCGGCAGGCGGTCGCCGAGCGGCGAGGGGAGGCCCGGCAGCTGGGGCGCCTGCAGCGGCCCGAGCTGGGCGGCGGCGGGCGTGCCGACCGCCAGGATCAGCAGCGCCGTCCATCCTGCGAGGATCGTTCTCAGCGACACCGACAACCACTCCGTTCTTGCATCCGACGGTGATCCGCCTTGTGTATGGCATGGATGAAACGTCTGGGTCCGGTCGTTTCATCCCGTATGGACGAGGAATGCATTTGGACGACTTTCAGACGGGGCTGGTTGAGCTTCTTCCGCGCCTGCGCCGATTTGCGCGGGTGTTGCGGCCCCGTGATGCGGACGCGCAGGATCTCGTCCAGCAGACCGTCGAGCGCGCGCTGGCGGCGCGGTCGAAATTCCGGGTCGGGACCCGACTCGACAGCTGGACCTTCACCATCATGAGACGGATCGCCATCGATGAGGGCCGCTCGAACCTGCGGTGGGGCCGCGTGGTCACGCCGGAGGACGACGCCACCGCGCGCGTCCCGGACGCCGCCCTGGCGGACGAAAGCCTGCGCGTCGACGCCCTGGCGGTCCGCGACGCGATCCACGCCCTGCCCGACGACCAGAAACACGCCGTGGCCCTGGTCCTCGTCGAGGGCCTGTCCTACGCCGAGGCGGCCGAGGTCCTGGGCGTGCCCGCCGGCACCCTGACCAGCCGCCTGGTGCGCGGACGGCAGGCCCTGATCCAGACCCTGTCCGCGCAAGGAGTGACGGGATGACCCGCTATGACGACGAAATCCTGATGCGGCGCATCGACGGGGAGCTGAGCGTTGAGGCGGGCGAGCGGATCGACGCCGAGGCCCTGAACGACCCCGAACTGGCGGCGCGGCTAGCCCGCATGCGCGCCCTGAAGGCGGCGGCGCGGGAGGCCTTCGCCGTCCAGCCGGATCCTCGCGATCAGGCGCTGGCGCGGCTGATCGCGGGCTCTGAGCCTGTGGCCGCGCCCTGGACGCGATTCACCCGCGCCATAGGCGAGGCCTTCGCGCCACGGCGGGCGGCGCTGTGGGGCGGCCTGGCCGCGGCGACCTTCATCGGCGGCCTGATGATCGGCCCGCTGCTGGACGGCCGGAACGACGGCTTCGTGCTAGCGCCCGGCGGAGAAATCGCCGACGCGGGCCTGGTCCGGGTGCTGGATCGCCGGCTGGCGTCGGAAGGCGCGGACGGCGAGGGGCGCGCCGTCGTCCTGACCTTCCGCGACGGGGACGGCCGCTGGTGCCGCACCTTCCAGGCCGGCGACGCCGGCGTGGCGGGTCTGGCCTGCCGCGCGAACGACGCCTGGTCGATCCGCGCGCTGGCGCCCTCGGCGGCCGGGTCCGGCGAGATCAGGACCGCCGGGACCGACACGCCCGCCGCGGTCCTCGCCGCGGTCGACGCCAGCCTGGCCGGAGACGTCCTGGACGCCGGGGCCGAGGCCGAGGCCCGCGACGCCGGCTGGCGCTGAGCTGCTTTCACTGACTGGTGAAAGTCGGCCATTGAGTGAAAACGCCTTGACATTTTCACCAAAAGGCATACTTTCACCGTATGTTGAAAGAGGCTGATCTTGTGAAAATGGAGGAGGACGGCATCGGCGCCGTCAGTTTTCTCCTCCAGCAGGTTCCGGATCTCGATGTCCGGGACATCGAGCGCGAGCCCCTGCCGCGGGATCGCGGCATCGATTTCGTGGTGCGCTTCGAGAAGGACGCTCAGCCCTATCGTCTGCTCTGCGAGGTCAAGAGCTCCGGCACGCCGAAATCGGCCAACCAGGCGATTCATCAGCTGATCAGCTACCAAAGTCGTCATGGGCGCGGGCAAGATCGGTTCGAGGCGCTGGTCTTCGTCGCCCCCTACGTTTCGCCACAGGTTCGGGAGATGTGCAGGGACTATGACGTCAACTACGTCGATCTGCTCGGCAACTGCCGGCTGGTCCTTCCCGGCCTCTACGTCGATCGCCAGGTGGCGACGACGCCGCAAGCCGAGACCCGGGATCTGAAATCCCTGTTCAAGCCGAAATCCGCGCGGGTGCTGCGCTATCTGTTGAAACGAGATCAGACGGCGCGCCGTCTGAGCGAGATCGCCGAGGCGACCCAGGTCAGCATCGGTCAGGTCCACAAGCTGAAGACCGCCCTGATGGAGCGTGACTGGATCGAAGAGACGCCGGACGGATTCGTGGTTCGCCATCCCGATCTTCTTGTGGACGCCTGGCTTTCCGCCAACGAGCCCCCGCAGGGACGTCGGCAAGGCTTCTACACCGTACTCCATGACGGCGCGCTCGAACGGGCGGTGGAGCTTGCCGTCGAGAGGGCGGGCCCGGCGGCGGCGCTGTGCGGGCGTTCAGCGGCGAACTGGTGGGCGCCCTGGCTGCGGGCCTCGAATGTGGAGCTCTACGCCGACCCTGTCGCCTTGCCGATCCTGGTTGACGCGCTGGACCTCCAGCCCGCCGCCAAGGGGGGCAACGTCTGGATCACCGTGCTTGACGAGAGCGGCCCGCTTCTGGACGCCGAAGAGGTTCGCCTGGGCGTTCGCGCGACCAGTCCGCTTCAGACCTACCTCGACCTTTCCAGGGGCGGGGAGCGAGATCGCGAGGCCGCCGACCATCTGCGCAGGGAGATCCTGCCGTGGTGAACGGCGTCACGGCCGCCAAGCCGGCGCCCCACCCCTATGGCTCGCGCACGACCGAGGCGGTGAAACGGGTCCTGGTGGAACTGGGTCAGGTGCTCGGCGACTATCGCGGCAAGTTCGTGGTCGTCGGCGGCAACGTACCCTGGCTCCAGATCCCCGACCCCGTGACGGCGCACATCGGCTCCATCGACATCGACCTGGCGCTTGACGCCGAAGCGCTGGCCGGCGGCCAGTACAAGGGGCTGATCGATACGCTGTTGGCCGCCGGCTATCAGCAACCGGCCGACGGCGAGGTGTATCAGCTGGCGCGGGACGTCCCTTCACAGGACGGCGGCCCGCCGGTCAGGATTCTGATCGACTTCCTGATGCCCGAACACGCGGTCGTCAAAAAGAACCGGCCGCAGCTGGTTCCGGACTTCGCGGTCATTCCCGCCAGCGGCGGCGATCTCGCGTTGAAGTTCGCCGACAAGATTCTGCTCGAGGCGGAGATGCCGAGAGGAGGGCTGAATCAAGTCGAGCTCGCCGTGGCGTCCATCCCGGCTCTGCTTGCGATGAAGGGCTACGCCCTGGTCGGGCGGGACAAGGACAAGGACGCCTACGACATCTATTATTGCATCCGGCACTACCCCGGCGGCATCGATGCACTCGCCACCGCTTGCCGGCCGCTGATGTCGAGCGAGACAGCGTTGAAAGGCTTCGCGGGCATCGCGGCGAAGTTTCAGAGCCGGGAGTATACCGGCCCCTACGCTGTCCGACGGTTCGCGGCGGAGGAGGGGATTCTCGACGACCGCGACGAGGACGAGTGGCAGACGGACGCCTTCGGGCAGGTCGCGGCTTTCCTGAAGGCGATCGGGTTGCGCTAGCCCTCGCGTCGGGCGTGGACCGAGACCGTCACCGTGATCGCCTTGGACACCCAGTCGCCGGCGGCGTCCGAGGCCAGGCCCAGGTCGAAGGCCGTGCGGTCCAGCGTCAGGGTCCCTTCGACGACGGCCCGACCGGCCGTTTCCCGGAAGGTGAACGGCAGGATCGTCGGCACGGCCCGGTCCTTGATGCGCAGCGTTCCCTGCGCCTCGTAGCGGTCGCCGCCCAAGGCCCGGAAGGCGGTCGCCTCGAACCGCGCCGTGGGGAAGCCGGCCGGGTCGAACCATTCAGCGTCCTGCAGCGATCCTTCCTGCGTCGCGTCGCCCGTACGCGCCGAGCCGGTGCGCACCGTGACCACCGCGCGGGATCCGGCCAGGTCGGCGGGATCGAACCAGATCCGGGCCTCCCAATCCTCGAAGCGTCCGTTGAAGGCCGCTCCGGCATGGGTCCCGCCGAACCGAATGGACGAGTCCGCCCGATCAAGCGTCCAGGTCTGGGCCGTCCCCGGGATGATCGCCGCATCGGGCGCCGCCGCCCTGGCCGCCGCCGTCTCGGCGGGAGCCGTGGCGGTCATCGGCGCCGGCCGGGCGGAGGTCCAGCCGACGACGCCGATCGCCGCCGCCAGCGCCAGGCCGGCGATCATCGGCGCGCCGACGCCGCCGCGCCGCTTGGGCGGCGTGACAGGCGCCGGCGCCTCTTCGACCAACGGGTTCTCCGCCGCGTCGGGTTCGACCGGGATCGCCGCCTCATCCGGCTCGACCGGTTCGGTCCGGGCGGCGCGGTCCCGCCAGCGGGGCAGCATGTCGCGCAGGACGTGATCGCGGTCGACGAAATGATGCTTCAGCGCCGCGCCCGCGTGCAGGGCGACGAGAACGACGGCGCCCCAGGCCATCAGGCTGTGCGCCCCCATGGCCTGGAAGGCCAGTGTCCGGCGCGCGCCCTCCGCCAGCGCCTCGACGCCGGGCAGGTGCGCCACGGGCAGCAGACCGAACCAGGACGTCGCCACGTTGAGCGCCCGGTCCAGGCCCACGGCCCATCCCGTCGAGACGTAAAGCCAGCCGGTCAGCGGCAGGGCCAGCAGCAGGCCGTAGAAGGCGAACTGGGTCGACCGCGCCAGGAAGGCTTCCCAGCCCTTCATCCCCTCGGGCAGCGGCGGCGTCCGGTGGGTCAGCCGCCAGACGATACGGACCACGGTCAGCGCCAGGATCGTGAAGCCGATCGACTTGTGCAGCTGGAAGACGCGATAGGCCGTCGCCTGGCTGTCCGGATGGGCGATCGCCTCGCTCATCCACCATCCCATGGGGATCATGGCCAGGATGGCGAGCGCGGTCAGCCAGTGCAGCGCGATGGCGACGGTCGTGTAGCGGGCGGTCATGGCGAAGGGTCCCCAGGCGCGAACGACGGCGCGGGTGATGGGCGATGGAGGTGATGGAAGAAGGGGCGGGTCCCGTCGGAACCCGCCCCGGCTGTCGTCCGCGGCCTACTGCGCCGGAGCGGCGGCGGGCGCTTCCTGGAGGAACTCTCCGTTGAAGCGGATCGTGGCTTCGTCGCCCAGCGGTCCGGTCGCCATGCCGAAGTCCGAACGCTTGAACACGCCCTCGGCGGCGAAGCCGATCGCCGGACGGCCGGCCATCGGATGGCGCGCCAGATCGCCGACGAAGGTGACCTTCAGCGTCACCGGCCTGGTCTGGCCCAGGAAGGACAGGTCGCCGGTCACATTCGCCGTGCGCGGCCCGGTGGGCTCGACCTTGGTCGAGCTGAAGCGGATGTCCTTGTGGACGTCGGCGTTCAGGAAGGCGGCGTTGCGCGCGATGTCCTCGCTCCAGCTGCGGAAGCCGGTCTGGGCGTGGGTGGCGCGATAATCGCCCGCGTAGTGGGCGTCGACCGAGGTCGGATCGATGGTCGCCGTCACGCTGGAGTTGGCCAGGTTGGCCGGATCCAGGGTCAGCCGGGCGTCCAGGGTGTTGAACCGGGCCGTATAGTTCGACAGGCCCATGTGGGTGATCGACCATTCCAGCGAGGCGTGGGTCGGGTCCAGGGCGTAGACCCCGGCGGGGACCTTCAGCTCGACCGGCGCTGTGGCGGCGGCGTCGACGGCGTCCGCGGCGGGGGCGGCGGCCTGGCCGCAGGCCGCCAGCAGGGCGAAGGCGGAAATGGCCAGCAGGTGTTGGATCTTCATGGGGGGAGGAGACCTCGGAAAGCGGCTCGGCCGGGACCGGCTCTGAAACAGGGAATCGTCACGACGGGTCGCAACAGAAACAGTATATGTTTCAGTTTCCGTATTTCAACCGCCCCGAGGCGCATCGTCGTGCGGCGCGCGATCGGCGGGCGGAGGAGGTGGCGCAGCGCGGCCGAGCGCGCAGCGCTGAACGCCGTTCCAGACGGTCAATCCGGTGGTCGGCCTGCCCTGTGGAGTTCTAAATGATTGATTTTAAAAGGGACGATGGTGGGTGATGTAGGGTTCGAACCTACGACCCGCTGATTAAGAGTCAGCTGCTCTACCAACTGAGCTAATCACCCGAACTCATCGTCTGCGCACTGACGGGCGGCCGGGACCGGCGTCAGCGAGGGGCGGGACATAGCGGCGGCGTCCCCGGATGGCAAGCGGCTTTTGGGTGTCCGTTTCGGTTTGTCGCAGGCAGGTCGGAACAGTCTGAATCCGGAAAATGGTCCCGGATCACGCCGGAGCCATGCCGGGGCCGGGCTGGATGGTGTCCAAGGCGACCGATTTTGCTCTAGGGTCGTCGCGGAATCAGCCGCCGGGGAGCGGCGAGGGGAGACGCGACCATGGCCTTCTGGAATCGCCGCCGTTCGATCGACACGATGCTGGCGCCGCACGACGGCCCGGCGCTGAAGAAGACGCTGGGCTGGCCGCACCTGATGGCGCTGGGCGTCGGGGCCATCGTCGGCACCGGCATCCTGACCCTGATCGGCGTGGGCGCGGGCCTGGCCGGTCCGGCGGTGATGGTCAGCTTCGCCCTGGCGGGGCTGGTCTGCGCCTGCGCGGCGCTGGCCTACGCCGAGCTGTCGACCATGATGCCCGCGGCGGGCAGCGCCTACACCTATTCCTACGCCGTGCTGGGCGAGGCCGTCGCCTGGATCGTGGGCTGGAGCCTGATCCTGGAATATTCGCTGGTGGTGTCGGCCGTGGCGGTCGGCTGGGCCGGCTACGCCACGCCCTTCCTGCACGGCCTGGGCATCGACCTGCCGACGGCGCTGACGGCCGGGCCGCACGCGGGCGGCATCATCAACCTGCCGGCGGTGTTCGTCATCGCCGTGGTCACCGGCCTGCTGCTGCTGGGCACGCGCGAGAGCGCCACGGTCAACGTCATCCTGGTGCTGGTGAAGATCGCGGCCCTGGCGGTGTTCGTGGCCATCGCCCTGCCGAAGTTCGACGCGGCCCACTTCACTCCCTTCATGCCCAACGGCTTCGGCGCGCCGCAGATTCCGTTCTGGGAGCAGATCACCGGCCAGCCCGCGGTCGCCCAAACCGGGGTGATGGCGGCGGCGGCGATCATCTTCTTCGCCTTCTACGGCTTTGACGCCATCTCGACGGCGGCCGAGGAGACCAAACGGCCCGAGCGCGACCTGTCGATCGGCATCGTCGGCTCGATGCTGGTCTGCACGGCCCTTTACCTGCTGGTCGCGGCCGCCGCGATCGGCGCGCGGCCGGTGTCGGAGTTCGCCTCCAGCACCGAGCCGCTGTCGCTGATCCTGCGTGAACTGGGTTCGAACTGGGCGGCGCAGCTGGTGGCCGGGGCGGCGGTGATCGCCCTGCCGACGGTGCTGCTGGCCTTCCTGTTCGGCCAGAGCCGGATCTTCCTGGGCATGGCCCGCGACGGCCTGCTGCCGCGAAGCCTGGCCAAGGTGTCGAGCCGGGGCGTGCCGGCGGTGGTCACCGTCTTCACCGCCATCGTGGTGGCCATCCTGGCCGGTCTGCTGCCGCTGGACGAGCTGGCCTCGCTGGCCAACGCCGGGACCCTGTGCGCCTTCGCCGCCGTGGGCGTGAGCCTGATCGTGCTGCGCCTGCGCGAGCCGGGCCGCAAGCGGGTGTTCAAGGCCCCGCTCTGGTGGCTGGTCGGAGCGATCACGGTGATCGGCTGCCTGCTGTTCTTCTTCAGCCTGAAGCCCTTCACCCAGACGGCCTTCTTCATCTGGAACGGCGTGGGCCTGGTCATCTACCTGGTGTGGTCGTCGCGGAACTCGCGGCTGGCCAAGGGCGAGGAGACGGCGGCCTGATGGCGCGCCGGGACCTGTCCGGGGCGGTCGACTTCGACGTGCTGGAGCGGATGACCGGCGGCGAGGATTCCATCACCGACGAGGTGCTGGGCCTGTTCGGCCAGCAGGCGACGATGTGGTCGCCGATGCTGGATGTACGGGAAGAGGGCTGGCGCGACGCCGTGCACACGATCCGCGGCGCGGCGGCGGGCATAGGCGCGGACACCCTGGCGCAGGCCTGTCAGGCGGCGGAGGCGGCGGACAGGGCGTCCGCGCCGCCGCTGCTGGACCGGGTGCGGGATCAGCTGGAGATCGCCCTGGGCGACGTGGCGGCCTATCGGCACGAGCTGATGCTGAGAAGTTTGAGGGGCTGAAAGACCCCCTCCACCGCTTCGCGGTCCCCCTCCCCCAGAAGGGGGAGGAAAAGCCTAGCCGCGCGTCTTGTCCCAAACGCTGAATTCGTGGGCGATGCAGCGGTCGACGAGGGTGCGCCAGACGGGCTCGGCGATGTCCGGCGACAGTCCGGCGGCGCCCGCCGCGGCCAAGACCTTGGCGACCACGTCCTCGATGCGGGCGTCGTCATGGACGACGTCGCGGCTCGGCTTGATGCGGGCGGCGGCGTTCATGTAGCGCTGGCGCTCGGCCAGAAGGGTGACGAGGGCGCGGTCCAGGGCGTCGACGCCGTGGCGGACCTCGGCCATCGACAGGCAGGCCTCGGGGGCGACGCGGGCGTCGATGCCCAGAACCTCGGGCGCGACCACGGTCCGGGTGTCTTTCAGGTCAACCGACAAAGGCGCGCTCCAGAACATAGTCGCCGGGCTCGGCGTTCGAGCCCTCCTTGAGGCCGTAGGTTTCCAGCAGTTCGCCGGTCTCCTTGATCATGGCCATCGAGCCGCACAGCATGACGCGGTCCGTATTGGGAGAGAAGCCGATCGGCAGGCCCAGGTCGGCGAAGACGTCGCCGGACTTGATGCGGTCGGTGATCCGTCCCGGGGTCTCGAACCGCTCGCGGGTGACGGTGGGATAGTAGGTCAGCTGGGCCTTGGCCTCGTCGCCGACCAGCGGATCCTCGTGGATGCCGTGGGTGAAGAAGTCGCGGTAGGCGAGGTCGGCGACGTTGCGCACCGTGTGGCAGACGATGACCTGGCCGAAGCGGCTGTAGGTGTCCGGATCGCGGGCGACCGAGAGCCAGGGGGCCAAGCCCGTGCCGGTGCCGATCAGCCAGAGGCGCTCGCCGCCGGTCAGGGCGTCCAGCACCAGGGTGCCGGTCGGCTTCTTGCCCATCAGGACGGTGTCGCCGACCTGGATCTTCTGCAGGCGCGAGGTCAGGGGGCCGTCGGGGACCTTGATGGAGAAGAACTCCAGCTCCTCGTCCCAGTGCGGACTGGCGATGGAATAGGCGCGCAGAACGGGCTTGCCGCCGTCTTCGCCGGGCAGGCCGATCATCACGAACTCGCCCGAGCGGAAACGGAAGTCCTCAGGACGGGCGATGCGGAAGCTGAACAGCTGGTCGGTCCAGTGGTGGACGGACAGGACCTCGAGTTCGTGGAAGGGCGAGGCCTTGGCGGGGGGAGGGGCGACGGCGTCGGTCATTGCGGCGCTTCTTAGGGGGTGCGGGCGGCAGGGGGAAGGGATCGGGTGTCGCGGCGACGGCATTTGGCAGGACGGCCGTTGGAAGGCGTGGGGGGTGACGGCGGAGGATTCCGCCTCTAGCGTCCCGGCAACTCAAAAAACCTTCGTGCGGCGTTCATGCGAAACATCCTGCTGGCCTCCACCCTGTTCGTGGCGACGTTGTCGCCGTTTACCGCCGCGATGGCGCAACAAACTGCGGCTCCCGCGACCGCCGACAGCGCGATCCTGACGCCGGAGCGGGTGTTCGCGAACCCGTCGCTGTCCGGCCCCGTGGCCAAGGGCGTCAGCCTGTCGCCGGACGGGGAATTGGTGGCCTTCCTGCGCTCGCGCCCCGACGACGTGGAGGTGCAGGACCTGTGGGCCGCGCCGACGGGCCCGGGCGAGCCGTTCAAGCTGATCGACGCGCGGGCGCTGGTTCCCGACGCGGGCGAACTGTCCGAGGCCGAGAAGGCGCGCCGCGAGCGGATGCGCATCAGCGCGCGCGGCGTGGTCGAGTATTCGTGGGACGAGCAGGGACGCTACATCCTGGCGCCGCTGGAGGGCGACATCTTCCTGGCCGCGCGGGAAGGGGGGCAGGTACGCCGCCTGACCGAGACCGAGGCCGACGAGATCGACGCCAAGGTCTCGCCCAAGGGCAATTTCGTCTCGTTCGTGCGGGACCAGGACCTGGTGGTCTACGACCTGGCCACGAACACCGAGACGGCGGTCACCAGCGACGGCGAGGGGCTGAAGACCTGGGCCACGGCGGAGTTCATCGCCCAGGAGGAGCTGGACCGCGACACCGGCTACTGGTGGAGCCCGGGCGAGCGGTTCATCGCCCTGCAGCACACCGACGAGTCGACCGTCGACATCATCCCGCGCCTGGACATCACCGGCGGCGGCGCTTCGACGGTGGAGCAGCGCTATCCGCGCGCGGGCCGTCCGAACGCGGTGGTCGAGCTGTACGTCCACGACCGCCAGAGCGGTCAGCGGATCAAGGTCGATCTGGGCGCCGACAATGACATCTACCTGGCGCGGGTGAACTGGTCGGCGC